>Garnier_p1__coassemble_209_pt1 | contig 70766 bp, 61 predicted proteins | sample Garnier_p1__metabat2_low_PE_017 | metagenome-assembled genome bin Garnier_p1
CAATGGTAGAACACGACCTTGCCATGGTTGATACGGGAGTTCGATTCTCCTCATCTGCTCCATTTTTTTAAAAATCCGACTTACTATTTATTATAAATTGATATGGTCCAATGGCGCAATTGGTTAGCGTACCTCCCTGTCACGGAGGGGGTTGCGGGTTCGAGTCCCGTTTGGACCGCCATCATGCAGATGTAGTTCAATGGTAGAACACGACCTTGCCATGGTTGATACGGGAGTTCGATTCTCCTCATCCGCTCCATTTAACATTCCAACGGACATAACGTCCGTTTTTTTATTTTCTCAATTTCTAACTCACTTACCATATAAAATAAAAGCTATACCTCAATGAGTATTCTTCTCTCATTTGGTATAGCTTGATCTTCTTATTCGAACGATGCAGCACTTTCTTCTTGAGTTAGATTTTTTTGATCATCCATTTCTTGGCGATTCTTTTCTAATTTCAATTGTGCTTTGATCTCTTTTTTCGCTTCCTTCAATTCTTTTTTGCACTCTTTTTCGGAGTTTTGTCCTTGTACACCTCTAGTTTGATTGAGCACCAAACGATCGCCATGCGATTGAATAATTGTTCCGCGTTGTCGTGACTTTAATTCATTAATTCGCTCAATAATATGTGGTTCGATTAAATCAGATTGTTCTAAATCAAAATCCGCAAAGAATTCTTTGGCCAAGCGAATAAAATCCAGAATTTCCTGGCGGGATTCCCCGGCGCGAATGACCACACAATAAGAGTTTGGATAAATGGCATACGTTAAATCGAGTTTATCCAATTGTTCTGGATCGATCATTTCCTCACTCGTTACCCCAATTCCTTGTCCTTCTAAAATCGCATGAATTAAATCTTCTGGCGTTCTTTTTTGCATTGTAAATACACTAGAACGAATATTGCATGCCATAAATGGATCAAAGAAGAAGTTCTGACCATTTTGACGCATCAAAATGAGTAAGTTTTCATCTTCTAAACGATTGGGGTGAATCACTTTTTCCAATGCCAACGGATGATCTTTTTTAAAGATAAAACAAATGTTGTAACGGAACAGCGGCTCAATCCACAAATCAACTGCTCGTTCATCAAATGTGTTTTGTAGACCAAAACATACATCTATTTTTTGTTCAAATAAGCTTTCTAACATCTGTTTTGGGCTTTTCTTTTGATAGGTAAAGTTTGTGGAAGGATAGAGTTGTTTATAACGGCTAGCCAGTTCGATTACCTTCTGATTATCCCGTATTCCGCTAAATCCAATCGCAATTCGCGGAACAGGAGTAAAGTTCATCTCCTCCATCAAGTCCATCACCATTTCTTGCAATCTTGTACATCCGTGATAAAACTTTTCCCCTAATCTTGTGAGATGGTAATGGTTTTGATATTCACTGACCAACTGACATTTCAGATCATTTTCTAGAGATTGAACCATCGCCAAAGCTTGATCAACATCTAGATCAATTATTTTCGCTGCTTCATCCAAAGACCCACTTTTTGCGAGTTCAATGAATAGAAGAATTCGAGTTTCTAACATATATTTCCTCCACTATCCACATTGTATCAACTGTTACTCAAATCCCATAAAAAATCCCCTTTTCATGAGAACTCGTTTTCGCTTATGCGAGTACCTATAAAAAGGGAACCGTTATTCAATTGATCTTTTGGACTCGATCGTCCGCAGTTCTGTCAACTTGTGTAAGTTTAATTGTTATTCAAACATATTTTGAATCGCTCGATTAACGATCAATCGTTCCTCTTCGCTCATTTCCCGTTCTCCAGCTTGATGACCCTCTACCGTTCCTTGATGTGCCATCGTCACTTTACCATCTTGAACGCGAACAATTAATGGTACATATAAAGTGAGTACGCCTTCGTTATTTTCCGACATATAATTGCCAAGATAAGGCACAATCCGTTCTTTCTGTTCATCTGTGTATAAACGCTGTCGTTGAGCATCGCGCGTTTGCACATAGAAAACTTCACCACCATTTTTAGCGGCTACATCGCTTAAAATCGGAACAACGTCTTGGCACCATGGGCAATCATAGAAGCCAAAATAGAGAACTCCACTTTTACCTTCTTGAAAAAAAGAAATAGCCGATTCAAAATCCATTGGCGTAAAGGTCGCTAATGCTGCATCTAGTTGACTCAAATCTCCACTTTCACTTTGATTTGCGCATGAAGTTGTAACTTCACAAGCAAAAGCTTGCCCACTTTGCGTTGAGCCATTCTCACTCATTTGTGATGAAGTCAAATTCGATTGCGTACATCCACAAAGTATTAAAGACAAAGCACATCCGCCAACAAATATATGTGAAAAGAATTTTCGTTGATTCATTCGTCTTTTTCCTTTAAAGCCTTCTCTAGGCTTCTTTAAGTTGTTGACGCTTCTTTTCGTACATCATTTTCGCTGGTTTATATAACAATTTATAAACTGGAATATCAAATTCACCAATATATTCATGAATCATCGGTGCAAAATTATCCTTGAAATGGGTCAAGCCATCATCCAAAGTTCCTTCAACTCCACCCATGCTGAATTCTTCTACGCCATGATCAAATGCCCATTGGAAGTTTTCTAAATACGTTTTATATTGAGGCATAAAACGACGGAATCTTTCGTCCATGCCGGCATATAACATTTCGCAAGTGCGACCATAGCGAATCGTTAAAACCCCAGCAATCGGACGCGATTCATCACTCCCCACAGCATCAATGACTTCTTGAATGTTATGAATATCTTTCAAAACAGATGCTTTTTGTTCTTCTAGCGTAAAACGCTTTTTCTTTTGGTTTTCTGGAAGTTGGGCAAGTTGCTCTTCTAAGGTTGAAAGCCTTTGATTACATTCATCCATGATTAATTTAAGATTGCACTTTGCTAGCATGATAATTGAGTCGTTTGGATAAGCCATTATCAAATGTGCAAAATATTCACGATTTCGCAAAGAAACATGTTTGCGTGATTCAGTCATTTCGACAAGACGTGCAAAGTCATCTAACAATTCTTCTTGCCCACTCACAATTTCAATATGGCGTTTATCTGCCTCTTTAATCAGCTTTTTCGTCTTTTTCGGCATAGCCGCAAATAAATCTTCCGGTTTGTTTAAAATCGACGCAAAACGGGCTTGAATGCTTTGATTGAGCGTCATCGTAAAGCCTTGGTGAATCGCCCCGGCTTGTTCGATTTTAGACACATATTTTTCATTGCCATTGCGTGGTCTATCGGTATCACTTGATGGATAAACACCCACTTCAATACAAGGATCCATTTTAATAAATAAGCAATGGTGACGTTTCCCTTCTTTTCTGAGCTGTTGAAAAAAGAAAGTTACTAATTCTTGATCATCATAATCCATAATCGGACCACGAGGGATATAAAACATCGTAAAGCCAAGTGGTAATTGCTTGATTAAAACAAGCGCAACGCCAGCAAGCTGGCCATCTTTATATACACCGGTATGCATAGATCCCCAGTTTGATTTGATCTTGGACCAATTATAGGATTGCAATAAATTGCATAGCGCATGATTGCTCGCAAAAGTATCAAATTCTTGTTGGGAAATTTCGTTTTTAAATATGAACTGTGACATCAGGATTTATCCCCTTTCCAGTTATCTCTGCCATTATACAATCTCAAGGTATAATAAAAAAACCGAACAACTTAGAACAACTAAGAAGTTCGGGTACTTATCAAAAATGGGGCGGCTGACGCGGTTCGAACGCGCGAATGACGGAGCCACAATCCGTTGAGTTAACCACTTCTCCACAACCGCCATATTTGATGCCTCATTAATATACTAAGTATTCAAGAAAGTGTCAAACATTTTTTAAATTTTTTTAAATTTTTTTTATAAGCCTTTTTTGTGGATCAATTCACGCGTTGATCTTCCCTATATTATTATCGATAAGTGCGATGTTTTGAGTTTATTTTTACTATTTTAAGCCTAATCATTTTTTAAAACTATCCAACCATTAGTAGAGATTCTCTTTCCTTTTTCCATTATTGTTCAAAATAAAAGAGGTGCCGACTTACTACAAGCACCCTTTGCTTGAGTTAGTCAGCACCTTTTCAAGATCGAATCATATTAACAAAGATCTAATTTTTTTAAAATATCATAAAGAATCTTTAGTCCTGTACCGGTAATAGCCATTCTTAAAATCGGCACTAGAAACGTGTTAATCTGCGTAGTATAAATGACTATGTATTTTTCAAGAATTGTTTCTTCCGGATCAAAGTAATGGAAACCATTTCCAAAAAGAATGCCCATCCAAATTACAGACCACAAAAAATAAATGACAATCAATACCACAAACGCAATGAAGTATTTGTTTTTAATCGAAAAAATTTTTTCATATTTACACCGTAATTTCTAAAGAAGAATACAGATGCTAAAATTGCATGCTTTCTTCATGAATTGCAAAAGTATTCTCCTATCTAATTATTTAAACAATACTAATCAAAAATTTGCGCTTTATTTTCACAATGCGCACCTTTGAACGATTTTGGCAGTCTATAATACTTTCCCCTCAAAGCCATTCACTGTCTGTTCAAATGGCTAGAGGAGATGCATCAGATATTTTCTGTACCTCATCTAACATTTCTCCTCACTTATTTTATATAGTGTCTTCTATATTTAGAGAATATCATTAAACAAGAGTGTTAGCAACGCTAATGTAATTTTTTTCAATATGATTTGTAATCGTTTTCAAATATCAAATCATTTTCAAACACTTTCATTTCCGTTGAGTTAAATCAATTAATCTTTTTCCACTTTGATTAACCACGACAAATAAAAAGCTCTAGCGTTATGCATTTTCGCATTTCACTAAAGCTTATTTTTAGATTCATTGAATAAAATCGAAAGAATTAACCTTTTAACATGGTCAACGTAACAACAACAATCGTTAAAAGAATTCCACAACCAACAATCGCAATGACTTTCGAATTAGAAGGAACTGTCTGTTCGCTTGGTGCAACAAGTCCTGATAAACGCAATGCATTAGCAATTGGTTTATAGACAAGTAATAACAAAATTGTATTGATCGAACATTTCAAGAAGTTAAATAATGCAAGCATTGGTAACATTGCGATAACCGCCTGTTGATCCATTCCAAAATAAATTGGATCCATTACATAGTTCCAAGCCAACATTACGATGTTTTGAACGACGATCCCCGTTAACAAGCCATAGAACGCTCCGTTTTTCGAGTGCATCTTTTTATAAACAAAAGCTGCTGTACAAATAAAAGCACAACTCGAAAGAACGTTCATTGCCCAGTCAATGATGTTTCCGCCGCGAAAAGCAAGTTCAATTCCACTAGAGATTGCGGAAACAACAAACGCACTCGCTGGACCAAATAAAAAGCCCGCAATTCCGATCACAATATCTTTAGGATCATAAGTAAAAAAAGGAATCGAGGGAATCAGAGGAATCCTCATCAATAATGTCAGTACAACTGCTAAAGCACTGAACAGCGCAAGGATTGCCATTTTCTTTGTGGATAATTTTTTCATAAGTGCACCTCCAATCACAAAGAAAGTTGCTTTTAAGCCTACTTCTTGGAATTTTTCCATGGTGAAAAAAGTGCACAAAAAAAGTTCTTCTTTCATCCAGACTTTAACTGTTGCTACCGGAGTTGCACCGGTTCGGCCCGAAGGTTCGCGGAGTATACCGCCAGTAGGGAATTTCACCCTGCCCTGAAGAGGTTTAATTGCTCAATTATTATAACGCAATTCTCACGTTCTTCCTAAAATTTTGAATTATGAATTCATTTATTTACAAATATTCACGATTCAATTCGATTTTTTTATTTCTCATCTAACTGAATCGCTTTTCTGAATATTTAAATAATCAAATAATTGTGCGAGTACTCGATTCATATCACTTACGCCCAAATCATACATTTCTTGTAATTTATCGGGATCCTTTTCCACTCTTTTCATTTTGACCAATCGTGAAGGACGAATCACAAAAATCTTTCCTTCTTGTTCTAATTGTTCTATGAGATCGAGTTGCTTATTATAAGCTATATACCGATTGTTGATCGTGTCCACTAAATTAGGATATTGATGATAAAAAAGTCGAGGAACAAGCGTATTCGTTTTCGTTTTGCGATAATTTTCCGGTCGAGTTAAAACCAAAACGATTTTGTCACACCCCATACTCATCATTTTTTCAATCGGAATGCTATCGGCAATACCGCCATCAAGATATTGATTTCCTTGAACACAAATAGGCTTTGAGACAAATGGCATCGAACCAGAAGCCCGTAAATACTCTAATTGATCCGGATTTTTTAAATCATCCATCAAAATATATTCTGCTTGGCCAGATTCCATATTGGTAACAACGGCATAAAAGTTTTCTTTACTTTTGCTATATGTTTCAAAATCAACGGGATCGAGTTCATTCACCAATTTATTGAAACAAAAATCTTTATTCATGATATTGCCGGTTGTAAGCAATGAATAAAAACCCATATATTCTTTATTCGTAATATATTTTTTGTTGTAGCGTAGCACTCGTCCAATTTGTTTGGATTTATAATTCATCCCAAAAAGTGCTCCTGCCGAAACACCCATAACCTCATCAAATTCAATATGATGTTTTAAAAGCACATCCATCACGCCGGCAGTATATAAGCCGCGCATTGCGCCACCTTCTAGCAATAAACCGCTTGTCATGCTTTCCCTCCTCGTGTTTTTTTCTTGATGATCTGTTCGATTATATTCCTTTATTTTGCCACTTTTTAAACGTCTTTAGGCATGAAATGAACGAACTTCTGTTTTCTTGTCAAAACCAAATCGTAAATTCTTTTTTACAATTGCTCTGATCCAAACAAAAACCACCTGAGCTATCGATGGTCGATCTTCTTCAGGTGGTTTTGTATTATTGATTGTCATTTGGATTTTTGTGGATATAGCGTACTTCTAATTCCAAGTCTGCATCACATTTCTCTTTGACTACTTTTTGCACATGCGATACAAGTTCTAAAAAGTCTTTACAAGTCGCATTGCCATCATTAATCAAAAAGCCAGCATGTTTTGTCGACACCATTGCATCGCCAACCGCAAAACCTTGTAAGCCACATTCTTGAATCATCGCTGAGGCATAACCATTTACTGGACGTTTGAATGTTGATCCCGCTGATGCTTTTTCCATTGGTTGTTTGGCGTGGCGTTTCAAATAAAGATCCAAGAGCTTTTCGCCTGCTTCTTTGAGTGTTGTTTTGTGTAATTTTAAATCCGCATACACAACAACTCCAAAGTGATCTGTAAACCAAGAATGGCGATATCCTAACTCTAATTGATCAGCTGTCGCATATTGAAGCAATCCATCTTCATCGATGTAACCTACTCCTGATAAAACATCGACCATTTCTCCATTGTAGGCACCAGCGTTCATAATCACCGCTCCGCCAATCGTCCCTGGAATTCCACTCGCAAATTCAAATCCGCCAAGTTCGTGTCCTGCAAGCCATAAAGCGAGTTCCCCGTTTTCTACACCTGCAAAAGCTCGAATTGTTGTGTCATCGATAAATTCAATTTGGTTCAATGCTTTTGAAACGTGCAACACTGATCCATCATATCCTTCATCTTCGAATAACATATTGGAGCCATTGCCCAAAACGACAAGTGGCCAATTGTTTTCTTTATGTTCTTTCACAATTTGCGAAATTTCTAAAACTGTTTCAGGTTCATAAAAACGTTTAGCAGGCCCACCAATTTTTAATGTTGTATATTCCTTCAATAATACATTCTCGTAATAATTCATAGTTCAACTTCTTCCTTTATTTAACGATCTGTTACCGTACTGTTCATTTGCTTATCGTGTATATCATCACAAATTTTTTGGCAAAGATCAAAACAATCAGCTTTAACATTGAAAGAGGAAACTCCATTATTGAGCGCTCATTGATCTTGCGATCAGTTACAACACGCTCTAAAACGAATCGAATCTCTATGAACTCAAAGTTTGGCAAACATAAAGAAAAGAGAAGCACTCTAAATCTAATTCAAAGTTCTTCTCTTTAAACTCAACCTTTTGATTTTGAAATAGCACGATCCAGAAAACATTTTAATTGCATGCTTTCCAGAAACCGATCAGTTGTTTTTTAGCTTCTGCGTTTTTATAAATTTCATCGGATTCAACTTATTTTGCATCTATAGTGGAGATCCCAAGTGTGACCTCCTCTAATACGTCTAGAAGCATTCTTACCGTATCTAGAGAAGTTAGCATGGTGATGTTGTTTTGTGCTGCACATTGACGAATAGCGATGCCATCGCCAAAATGTTTACCTGAAAGAATGGCACGGGTATTAATTACATAACTTACATAACCGGCACGAATCGAATCCAAAACTTCTTCGCTTCCTTCGCTAGGCTTATGGCGGACACGTGTTCGAATTCCGTTAGCCTTCAAAAATTCACCAGTCAACGTAGTTGCTTCGATATTAAAGCCCATATTGTAGAATCGACGAATCAAAGGCAAAGTTTCTTCTTTATCTTCATCCGCAACGCTAACAACAACCGTCCCATAATTGCGAAGGGTAAGACCCGATGCTGTCATCGCCTTATAAACCGCACGATGCAGTTTTTTGTCATATCCGATCGCTTCACCGGTAGACTTCATTTCAGGGGACAAATAGGCATCCATTCCGTGAAGTTTTGAAAAAGAGAATACTGGAGCTTTTACATAGAAGCGTTCCTTTTCTTTTGGATAAACCTCATCGATTCCTTGTTCCGGCAAGGACATCCCCAAGTTACATCGTGTCGCAATGTCCGCAAGTCTATACCCTGTAGCCTTCGACAAAAACGGAACAGTTCTCGAAGAGCGTGGGTTCACCTCGATAATAAACACATCATCATGTTCATCGACAATAAACTGAATATTGAACAAACCAATAATTCCAATGCCGAGTCCGAGCTTTTCTGTATAGTCAAGAATGGTATTTTTCACCTTATTTGAAAGGCTATAGGGCGGATACACGCTGATGGAGTCCCCAGAATGTACCCCTGTTCTTTCCACAAGTTCCATAATGCCCGGGACAAACACACGCTTGCCATCACAGATGGCATCGACCTCAACTTCTTTACCACGGATGTATTTATCCACTAATACCGGCTTGTCTTCATTAATTTCCTCAGCAGTTTTAAGATAGTTGCGCAATGCTTCTTCTTTGGCAACGATCTGCATTGCTCTGCCTCCAAGGACAAAGCTTGGACGAACTAGCACGGGGTAACCGATTTTTTGGGCAGCTTTGATTCCCTTTTCGATACTCGTGACTGCTTGACCTTTGGGTTGCGGAATATTTAAGGCAGCGAGCAACTTTTCAAAAGCATCACGATTTTCCGCCCGCTCAATCGCATCGCAACCGGTGCCAATGATCTTAACTCCTCGCTGACTCAAAGGTTCAGCCAAGTTGATGGCAGTTTGACCACCCAGCGTTGCAATGACCCCAATAGGTTGTTCCATCTCGACGATATTCATCACATCTTCCACGCATAGCGGTTCAAAATAAAGCTTGTCAGAACATGTATAATCAGTAGAAACAGTTTCCGGGTTGTTATTGATGATAATTGCTTCATAGCCTGATGCCTTAATGGTCTGTACTGCGCGAACAGTGGAATAGTCAAACTCAACACCTTGGCCAATGCGAATTGGTCCTGAGCCAAGAACGATGACTTTCTGTTTATTGGAAATCATCGACTCGTTTTCATCCTCATAAGTGGAATAGAAATACGGAATATAGCTTTCAAATTCAGAAGCACACGTATCAATCATCTTATAAACCGGAAGAATATGATTATCTTTTCTTAATGCAAATACATCGCTTTGCGACATATTCCAAAACTGAGCGATAATCTCATCGGAAAAACCCATTTTCTTTGCTCGACGAAGTACTTGAAGATTGCCCGGATGATCTTGGATCTCTTTTTCTTCCTCTATAATGTTTCGTAATTTACGCAAGAAGAAGCGATCGATCGCAGTGGCTTGAGCAATACGATCCACGCTAGTTTTCAATCGCAAAAGTTGGGCAATGGCATAGATACGATCATCAGTACCGATCTGGATATAATCAAGCAGCTCATCCTTGCTCATATTGTCAAATTTTGCATGATACAAATGACAAAGTCCTATTTCCAAAGACCGTATTGCTTTTAAAAGACTTTCCTCAACTGTTCTTCCAATGCTCATCACCTCGCCGGTAGCTTTCATCTGTGTCGAAAGAGCATTACTCGCCTCTACAAATTTATCAAATGGGAAGCGTGGCATTTTGGTCACCACATAGTCAAGAGTCGGCTCAAAACAAGCTGGTGTATTGGCGATATGAATTTCATCAAGCGTCATCCCCACCCCAATCTTTGCCGATACACGAGCGATAGGATAACCACTTGCTTTAGAAGCTAGTGCTGAGGATCGCGAAACTCGCGGATTAACCTCAATGAGATAATACTGAAAAGAGTTCGGATCAAGGGCGAATTGCACATTGCATCCGCCTTCGATTTGAAGGGCGCGAATGATTTTGAGCGCACTGTCACGAAGCATCTGATACTCTTTATTGGTTAGTGTCTGTGATGGACAAACGACAATTGAATCGCCAGTATGGATACCAACAGGATCGAGATTTTCCATATTACAAATAGTAATTGCGGTATCGTTGCTATCTCGCATCACTTCATATTCAATTTCTTTATAACCTTTAATACTCTTTTCAATCAAAACTTGATCGACTGGAGAGAGTGAAAGGGCATTTTTCATCAGCGGCAAAAATTCCGCCTCATTGTCAGCAAAACCACCGCCTGTACCGCCAAGTGTAAATGCCGGACGAAGCACAACCGGATAGCCTATCTTTTGCGCAACAGCTAATCCCTCTTCTACTGAACTTGCAATATCGGAAGAAAGTACAGGTTCGCCTAATTCTTCACAAAGTTCTTTGAACAATTCTCGATCTTCAGCTCGCTCGATGGAGTCGCTTTTGGTTCCGAGAAGTTCCACACGACATTCAGCAAGAATTCCTTTCTTTTCAAGCTGCATTGCAAGATTCAAACCCGTCTGACCGCCAATGCCGGGTAATATGGCATCTGGTCGCTCATAGCGAATGATCTTGGCAATGTATTCCAATGTCAACGGCTCCATATATACCTTATCGGCAATAGAGGTATCCGTCATAATCGTTGCCGGGTTTGAGTTACAAAGAACAACTTCATACCCTTCTTCTTTTAAGGCAAGGCAAGCCTGCGTCCCTGCATAATCAAATTCGGCTGCCTGACCGATTACGATTGGACCAGAACCAATAACAAGCACTTTTTTAATATCTGTTCTTTTCGGCATTGTTTTATTCCCCCATCATTTCGATAAATCGGTCAAAGAGATAGGCACTATCCTGTGGACCGGGCGCACTTTCAGGGTGATATTGCACACTGAATACTTTATCTTTCGCACATTTCACACCCTCAATCGTGTGGTCGAGCAGATTGATATGGGTAATCGTTAAATCCGTATCCTTCAAACTGTTAACATCTACTGCATAGGAGTGATTTTGTGAGGTGATTTCAATTTTATTGTTTTCTAAATTTCGTACTGGATGATTTCCCCCTCGGTGTCCAAATTTCAGCTTGTATGTTTTTGCCCCATAAGCTAGAGAAATGATTTGATGACCTAGGCAAATCCCGAAAATTGGGCATTGGCCAATCAAATCTTTAATCGTTTGAATCGTCTCAGGAACATCTACTGGATCTCCCGGACCATTGGAAATGAACACGCCATCAGGATCCAGTGCCATAATCGCCTTGGCTGGCGTATTCCACGGAACAATCGTCACTTTGCAGCCTTTTTGATTCAGGGAACGTACAATATTCATTTTCATGCCACAATCAATCGCAACAACATGATATTGAGGATTTTCAATGTTTGAAATCATGATTTTTTTACAACTCACACGGGATACTGCATCAGTGGGGATGTCGATAGATTTCAGAATGCTGAGTCCCTTTTCCAAAGGGGTAGAAATATCGGTGATCAGCATCTTGCGAGAACCAAAGTCGCGAATAGAACGAGTCAGTTTTCTCGTATCAATTCCATAAATCCCCGGAATCCCAAATTTTTCCATGATCTTGGACAGTGTTGCCGTGCTTCTGAAGTTGGAGGGTTCATCATTATATTCGCGCACGATCAGTGCCCCTAGAGTTGGTGTATCTCGCTCATAGTCATCATCCGCCATCCCATAGTTGCCAATCAACGGATAGGTCATTACAACTGCTTGGTCAGTATAGGAGGGATCAGATAGAATTTCCTGATAACCGACCATAGAGGTATTGAAGACAATTTCACACACTTTTTCCTGTTTAGCCCCAAAGCCATAACCATAATATTCTTGCCCATCCTCTAAAATTATTTTTCTATTCAAATCCTTTACCATCACTATCCCTCTTCCTGTCGGATAAACGTATTTCAAATCGATCCTTTCGAGTATCTGTTGGCACTTTTGTTGGATAATGACCATCAAAGCAAGCACTACAAAAATGCTTCGTGCCACAGAGTTCACTTAGATGTTCGATTGGCAAATAGCCAAGCGAATCTGCACCAATTATTTTTGCGATTTCTGAAACGGTATGGTGGCAGGCAATCAAGTTTTCCTCTGAATCAATATCCGTTCCGTAATAACAAGGATGCAAAAAAGGTGGCGAGGAAATTCGTACGTGGACTTCCGTTGCTCCAGCCTCGCGAAGTAGCTTTACAACACGGCCCATCGTCGTTCCGCGAACGATTGAATCATCCACCAAAACCACTCGTTTCCCTTTTACACTTTCCTCGACAGCGGCCAGCTTAATTTTCACCCCATCCAGTCGTGCGCCTTGTCCTGGAGAAATGAAGGTTCTGCCAATATATTTGTTTTTGATCAAACCAATACCATATGGAATCCCAGATTCCTCACTGAAACCAAGCGCCGCATCAAGTCCCGAATCCGGAGCACCGATAACAACATCCGCTTTTGCAGGATGGACCTTTGCGAGAATTTTCCCTGCTTGAAGGCGAGAAGCATGGACGGAAATGCCGTCAATAACAGAATCGGGACGCGCAAAATAAATGTACTCAAACGCACAAATCTTTTTATCTTTTTTATTGCAATGCTCACGGCGGGATACCACACCATTTTTACTGAAGATCAAGATTTCCCCCGGCTCTACATCCCGTATAAACTCAGCGCCAACTGCTTTAATCGCACAACTTTCAGAGGCAATTACATATATCCCGTCATGCGTCTTGCCATAACACAAAGGCCGAAAACCATACGGGTCTCTTGCACAAATTAACTTTTGAGCAGACATCAACACTAAAGAATAAGCCCCCTCAATTGTATTCATAGCTTGACTGAGAGCATCCTCAATTGACGGTGTTTTCAGTCTTTCTTTGGTGATAATATAGGCAATTGTTTCAGTATCACTCGTAGTATGAAAAATCGCTCCCGAAAGTTCCAACTCACTTCTAAGCTTTGCGGCATTGCTAAGATTGCCATTGTGCGCTAGCGCCATTCTGCCTTTTTGATGATTCACTTCAATCGGTTGGCAGTTATTTCGATTGGTCGCCCCAGTTGTTCCATAACGAGCATGACCGATAGCCATTGTCCCTTTGGGCAGTCGAGATAATACCTCTGCTGAAAAGACATCACTGACAAGCCCTAAGTCTTTATGGGAAACAAATACGCCATCATCATTCACCACGATGCCACAACTTTCCTGACCTCTATGTTGAAGTGCATACAATCCATAATAAGAAATGCTGGCAACATCACAGATTTCTGGGGCAATAACGCCAAATACGCCACATTCTTCGTGAAGACTCATGATTTACCTCCGCATTTCCGTTCAAATGCCGCCCCGATAAATCCTTTAAACAAAGGATGAGCTTTATTCGGTCTGCTTTTAAATTCTGGATGGAACTGTACACCAACATGGAAAGGTCTTTCACTCAGCTCCACTGTTTCAACTAATCTTCCGTCAGGTGAAAGTCCGCTAAGTGTCAATCCTGCTTTTTCAAAAGCCTCACGGAAATTGTTGTTCAATTCATAACGGTGTCTGTGTCGTTCACTAATATTTAGCGTTCCATAACAACGTTCCATTGTTGTTTTTTCTTGAATATGGCAAGGATAAGCACCTAAGCGTAATGTTCCACCTTTGTCGATATCGTTGCTCTGTCCAGGCATAAAGTCGATGACTTTATGTTTGCATAGTTCATCAAATTCCCCTGAGTTTGCATCCTTGATTCCTAAAACATTTCTTGCATATTCGATCACTGCAATCTGCATACCTAGGCAGATTCCAAAATAAGGAATACTCTTTTCTCTAGCATATTTTGCAGCTAAGATCATCCCTTCAATTCCACGGTTACCAAATCCACCTGGTACAAGAATCCCGTCAAGTTTAGCTAACACTTCATCGACATTTTCAACCGTAATCTCTTCCGAATCTATCCAATGAATTCGAATATGTGTGTTGTGATAATATCCTGCATGACGAAGTGCTTCTGCAACCGACAAGTAAGCATCATGCAATCCTACATATTTTCCAACTAGACCAATATCCACATAATGCGGTCTTGCCTTGATCCGCTTTACCATTGCTGTCCATTCTTCAAGATCCGGATCGGGCGTTTTTAAACCCAGCTCTCGGCACACAATAGAAGAAAAGTTTGATTTTTCTAGCATCAATGGTGCTTCATAAAGGTTTGGTAAAGTTATATTCTCGATTACACAGTCTGGCTTCACATTGCAAAACATTGAAATCTTTTTAAATATGGATTCTTCTAATGGCTCATCACAACGCAACATCAAAATATTGGGATTGATTCCCATCCCTTGTAGTTCTTTTACGGAATGTTGCGTCGGTTTTGATTTATGTTCATCCGATCCTTTTAGATATGGAACTAATGTCACATGGATAAAAAGGCTATTTTCTTTCCCCACCTCAAGCGAGATTTGGCGTGCTGCTTCAATAAATGGTTGTGATTCAATATCACCGATTGTTCCACCTATTTCAGTAATCACCACATCGGCATTTGTTTTTCTTCCTAATCTGTAAACAAATTCTTTTATTTCATTAGTAATATGAGGAATAACCTGCACGGTTGATCCAAGATATTCACCACGACGCTCCTTATTCAGTACATTCCAATAAACCTTACCGGTGGTGAGGTTGGAATATTTGTTGAGGTTTTCATCAATGAAACGTTCATAATGTCCGAGATCCAAGTCAGTTTCGGCACCATCCTCTGTCACATATACTTCACCATGTTGATAAGGGCTCATCGTCCCCGGATCAACATTGATATAGGGATCTAATTTCTGAGCCGCGACCCTTAAACCACGGGCTTTTAACAATCTTCCTAACGAGGCAGCGGTAATTCCTTTACCAAGACCGGATACAACGCCTCCTGTAACAAATATATATTTCGTCATTCTGCTTTTCCTCAACTGGTCACTCCACTGTGACCGACTTTGCTAAATTTTTCGGTTTGTCGATATCACAACCGTTTTCTTTGGCCATGTAGTATGCAAGCAGCTGCAACGGAATGATCTCTACTGCTGCCATGAAAACAGTCTCTACTTTTGGTACATAAGCCATATCATCGACCAATGATACAATTTATCGATTATCCTTAAAGGGAACATCAAACACTTATGCCCCTCTTGTTTTTACCTCTACGATATTGTTCATCGTTTTTTTTCCATAATGTCTTCGTTGCAACAAAGAGCAGTCACTGGTTGATGCTCCTCGATCAAAGCAATCGTTCCGTGCTTCAATTCACCCGCATCATTCATTCGTTAAATATGTTCGTTCAAACGCTTCATCACTTCTGCATACGCGTCTTCCACACCACCTAGATCACGACGAAATCTGTCTTTGTCTAATTTTTCGCCCGTTTTACGATCCCAAAGTCGGCAAGTGTCTGGGCTAATCTCATCAGCAAGCACGATTGTTCCATCTAAAAGTTTTCCAAACTCTAATTTGAAATCCACTAAAATAACCCCGCATTCTGCCCAAAATGCTTTTAATTGTTCATTGATGGCAAAGGCATATTTCTTGATTGTTTCGATTTCTTCTTGAGTTGCGAGTTTCATTGCGATTGCGTGATATTCATTCATCAATGGGTCGCCGAGTTCATCATTTTTATATGAAAATTCGATCGTTGGCGTTTCAAATACAAATCCTTCGTCCACCCCATAACGTTTGGAAAAAGAGCCCGCAGCGATGTTTCGAATAATGACTTCAAGGGGAATAATTGAAACTTTCTTGACCAGCGTTTCGCGCTCACTTAATTCCTCAACAAAATGCGTAGGAATTCCCGCCTTCTCAAGTTTTTGCATCAGCAGATTACTCATCCGATTGTTGATCACCCCTTTGCCGACAATCGTTCCTTTCTTGAGGCCATTAAATGCCGTCGCATCGTCCTTGTAGGAAACGATGAGTAATTCTGGTGCATCGGTCGCAAAAACTTTTTTTGCTTTTCCTTCATAAAGTTGCTCTTTTTTAGTCATGTGTGTCCCTCCGATTACTCTTTTCACTTCAAAAAACAAAAAAGGGCCTGATGTTTTAATGCATCAACATTAAAGACACCATTGCCCTTATATGAAATTTAGTGATTGACAAAAAAAAGAGACAAAGACACTTCGAGTATAGAACCCAAGACGCCTTTGCCTTTTACTCAGAAAGTAAAATCTACTTTGCTCTCTTTGTCAACCACTTGGTAAAACGTTTTAAAAAAAGTTTAAGATTCGAATTTATTTCCCACTATCCCCATAATTTGAAAGCGCACGAGCAGAAGGATCATTGACGTTGCAACCTTTCCAGGACTTGTTTGGCATCCAAAAGTCAACAATCATTTCCGCTTGACCTGGATAGTATTTTTCAAAAATTTCGCGATAGAGCAGTGATTCTTTCGTGAATGGTGTGGCATGCGTATATTTTTTACGCGCAATTTCAAATTCTCGATCTGAAAATTTTTGATTGGCATATTCTTTGAGATAGTCCACCATAGAATGTCCCACTGCGTCAGAAAAAGCAGCTTTTTCTCGCCATAAAATTTCATCGGGAAGATAGCCGCTTTCTTCAAATGCTTTGCGAAGCAAATATTTACCCTTGCCATATTGATTCATCTTCATTTTGGGATCAAGCGCCATGACGTATTTTACAAAATCAAGATCACCGAAAGGTACTCTAGCTTCAAGTGAGTTTGCAGAAATACAACGATCTGCGCGAAGTACATCATACATATGAAGCTCACGGACACGCTTTTGGGCTTCTTCTTGAAATGCTTTGGCCGATGGAGCAAAGTCAGTATATTTATACCCAAACAATTCATCTGAAATTTCCCCAGTCAAAAGCACACGGATGTCACTCTGCTCATGAATTGCTTTGCAGATGAGATACATCCCCATACTGGCGCGGATCGTCGTAATATCAAAGGTACCTAATATATAAATCAATTCATCCAGTGTATTGATAACTTCATCAGGGGTCATATAGATTTCCGTATGATCGCTACCGATATAGTCAGCAACTTGTTTGGCATATTTCAAATCGATAGCATCTTCGCTCATTCCAATCGCAAAGGTTTTTATCGGTGTTTGACTTTTTAAAGCAGCAATCGCGCAAACCAAAGAAGAATCTAAGCCCCCTGAAAGTAAAAAACCTACTTTAGCATCAGCAACAAGGCGTTTTTCTACGCCAGCCACCAATTTTTTACGAATCAATGTACATGCAGTTTCAAGATCATCATGGCAAACTGCATCTACCTTGGCTATATCGCAATAGCAGATAAACTTTCCATCTTTGTAGTAATGACCAGGAGGAAAAGGCAAAATCTGATCAGTAAGTCCAATAAGGTTTTTGGCCTCACTAGCAAACAAAATCACTGACTGATCGTCATAACCATAATATAACGGACGAATTCCGATTGGATCGCGAGCAGCAATATACTCTCCTGTTTTTCCGTCATAAATAATGCAAGCAAACTCTGCATCAAGCATAGCGAAAATATCTGTGCCATATTCAAAGTACATCGGAAGCAGGATTTCACAATCCGAATCGCTTTTAAATGTATAACCTTTCTGTTTCAGTATTTCCTTTTGTTTTTCAAAACCATATAGCTCACCATTACAAACAACATAACTGCCATCCAGTTCAAATGGCTGCATCCCCGAAGGGGTCATTCCCATAATAGCAAGACGGTGAAACCCGAGAAGGCCATTGCCCGTATCAATAATTCGACTGTCATCTGGTCCTCGTGATTCAGTTCGGACAAAACCTTTCTGAAAACTCTCCAAATTGGCACTACCACCGCAATAACCCATAATAGAACACATGGAAAATTCCTCCATAAAATAAATTCAGCATCCTACAGGGCGATTGCTGTACTCGCGGTGCCACCTGCATTTGTTCTCATTTTCCAAGTCTCAATGAAGACTCTGCCAATTAACGTATGACGATACGGCGCACCTACTCAGAATTTTCTGTTCAGATTGCAGCTCGAAAAGTGTTATTCATGCAGGCTTGCTATACGACTTCCACCCTCTCGTACTCGCTATAAACAAGTGATCTACATGATTTGTCTTTTCTCAAACGCTTTTCCTATATTTTGTTATTTGTTTTCGTCTTTCAATGGCATAAATCGAATCTATTTAACTCTTGAATTGTCTTGAAACGACATTCCTTTTTCTATTGCCATGATGGATCATTGTCTCTATTTATTTGACGCTAAATAAAATATCTGCATAAGTCGGCATCGGCCAATAGCGCTTTGCAGTAAGAGTTTCCGCTTCATCGCAAGGGATTCTTAATTCCCCCATCAAGCCAAGCACTTTATCACGAATCATAGCGGATTCTTCGATGATATTTTCTGCACGATTCAAAGAAATAATAGCCTGCTCCAACTCTTCGACCTGGATTGCAATCCGATCAGTCAATGCTGAAAGTTTTCTTACCAGTTCAGTTTCATAGCTGCAAGCAAGTGCACGATCAAGCTCTTTCTTTGTCGTTGCCGCCTTTGCTACATCAGCGCAATACGCTTCGATTGCCGGAGCGATCTGCGTCTTTGCCATATCAATCATTGTGTTTGCTTCAATCACAATCGTCTTGCAATAGTTCTCTAGCATAATTTCACATCTAGACTCTAGCTCTGCTTCGGTGAACACCCCATGAGAGGTGAGCATATCCACATTCTTTTGATCCAATAGATGTGGCATACAATCCGCAGTTGTACGGTAGTTGATCAAGCCACGTTTTTCGGTTGCTTCTTGAATCCAACTTTCGTCATATCCATTCCCATTAAAGATGATGCGTTTGTGATCTTTGATTGTTTTACGAATCATCTCATGAAGAGCCGTTTCAAAATCTTCTACACCTTCCAATCGATCCGCGTAGATTTTTAAAGACTCGGCAACTGCACTGTTTAACATAATGTTTGCACAAGCGATGCTGTTAGAAGAACCGAGCATCCGGAACTCGAACTTATTACCCGTAAAAGCAAATGGAGATGTTCTGTTTCGGTCAGTCGTATCCCGATTAAACTTCGGCAGCACATCAACTCCAAGTTTCATTTGCGTCTTTACTATATCTTTATAAGGAGTATCCGTTTCGATCGCTTCCAAAACCGCATTTAACTCATCGCCCAAAAACATAGATACAACCGCAGGAGGTGCTTCGTTTGCGCCCAGACGATGATCGTTTCCCGCAGTCGCAACAGAAATACGAAGAAGATCTTGATAATCATCTACTGCTTTAATGACTGCGCACAAGAACAACAAGAACTGCGCATTTTCATAAGGTGTTGCACCTGGTGAAAGAAGGTTCTGACCCGTATCAGTCGCAATCGACCAGTTGTTGTGCTTGCCACTTCCGTTAACCCCGGCGAAAGGTTTTTCATGAAGCAAGCAAACAAGCCCATGCTTTCCGGCCACTTTTTGCATAATTTCCATCGTAAGCTGGTTGTGGTCGGTTGCAATATTGGTCGTCGTATAGATTGGCGCCAATTCATGTTGAGCTGGCGCAACTTCGTTGTGTTCCGTTTTGGCCAAGATTCCTAACTTCCAGAGTTCTTCATTCAGTTCTTCCATATACGCGGCAACTCTTGGCTTGATGACCCCAAAATAATGGTCATCCATTTCTTGTCCTTTTGGCGGCTTTGCCCCAAATAAAGTGCGACCAGTAAAACGAAGATCAGGTCGTTGATCATACATTTCCTTTGTGATTAGAAAATACTCTTGTTCGGGACCGACAGAGCTAGTCACTCGCTTTACACTCTCGTTGCCAAATAGTCTAAGAATCCGCAATGCCTGCTTATTAATGGCCTCCATAGAACGCAACAGAGGTGTCTTTTTATCGAGCGCTTGTGCGCCATAGGCACAAAATGCGGTAGGAATACACAAAGTTTTCCCTTTAATAAACGCATAAGATGTTGGATCCCATGCAGTATACCCTCTTGCCTCAAAAGTAGCTCTTAGACCACCACTTGGGAAAGAAGAAGCATCTGGTTCACCTTTGATGAGTTCTTTTCCTGAAAACTCCATAATCACCCCACCATCAGGTGATGGAGTAATAAAACTATCATGTTTTTCGGCGGTGATCCCTGTAAGTGGCTGAAACCAATGCGTATAGTGTGTTGCTCCTTTAGCAACCGCCCAATCCTTCATTGCTGCAGCCACGGCATTAGCAACGCTGATATCTAGTTCTGTTCCTTGTTCAATCGTCTTTTTCAATGAGCCGTATACCTTAGCGGATAGCGTAGCTTTCATTACTCTGTCATCAAAAACCAAACTGCCAAAATAATCTGTTACCGTTGACATAATACATTCTCCTTTTCCTTGTTTTCCTAAATAGACAAAGGCGCCTTTAATGTAAAAACATTAAAGACGCCTTTGCCTTCTTTATCTGTACTTGTTTTTGGATTCCAAAAAGAAGAATAACCTCTTTGAACACTCCGCTCAAAGACGTATCTGCTTTTATGCAAGCTTTTATATACCCACAAAAATAATTTGTCAAACATTTTCAGAAAACTTTTTCAAACAAATTTCAACGAAATTTAGAAACCCTCCTTATTCCCTTGATAAAACGAAGTTCATGGTGTAAGGTACCGAAAAAGAAAAAATGAGCAAAGGCGTTCATTTCAATACAGAACTGATTCTGTAGCGAGATGAGCGCCTTTTCTTATCTATTTTGAAAAGGAAAGGAATCCATATGAAAGTAGAAGGACAAGTACGAATCCCCTCCGGATGTGCAATTGCGGCTGTTATTTCCAAAGAAGGAAAAAGGATGTCCGGGGATATTATTTACAACGCGATGAAACCTATGCATGACCGTTCCAATGGACTTGGCGGTGGTTTCAGTGGTTATGGCATTTATCCCGAATATAAAGATTTTTACGCATTACATCTGTTTTATGACTCCCGGGCAACACGAAAAAAATGTGAGGAATTTTTAAAAGATCGCTTTGAAATTGTAAAAAGTGAAAAGATTCCCACACGGACCATCCCTGAAATCAAAGATGAGCCGATTATTTGGAGATACTTTGTTGCTCCATTTAAATCCTTACTTTGCTCGTTGCAACTTGATGAAAAAGAATTCGTCGCTCGAACGGTCATGAAGATCAACTCCGAATTGCCAGGGGCATATGTCTTTTCTAGTGGCAAGAATATGGGAACCTTCAAAGCCGTTGGTTATCCAGAAGATGTAGGGGTCTTTTATAAACTGGAGGAATACGAAGGTTATTGTTGGATTGCTCACGGTCGCTACCCGACGAATACTCCCGGATGGTGGGGTGGGGCTCACCCGTTTACCCTACTTGATTGGTCCATCGTCCATAATGGTGAAATTTCTTCCTATGATGCGAACCGCCGTTTTATTGAGATGTTCGGCTATAAATGTACCTTACAAACCGATACAGAAGTCATTACCTATATTATGGACTACCTGCTTCGCGTGCAGGGACTCACGCTCGATGAAGCGGCTAGCGTTGTTGCTGCCCCATTCTGGAGCACGATTGAAGACAAAACGAATTTAGCCGAAAAAGAAAAATATACTTTTCTACGAACTCTGTTTGCAAGCTTGCTCATCACCGGACCTTTTTCCATTGTCCTTGGCTTTGAGGGCGGACTGATGGCCTTGAACGATCGCTTAAAACTTCGTTCAATGGTGGTTGGTGAAAAAGAAGATAAAGTCTTTATCGCTAGCGAAGAAGCAGCGATTCGCACAATGGAACCTGATGCCCAAAACATTTGGGCTCCCGCCGGCGGTGAACCGGTAATTGTGAAGGTAAAGGAAGGTGCATTTTAAAATGAGTTTGGAATTTATCTACCCCGAATTTGAAGTGATCCGCAATACCGATCGCTGCATCACCTGCCGTATATGCGAAAGGCAATGTGCTAATGAGGTTCACATCTTAAACAAAGAAAAAAGGGTGATGGTGGCTGACGAAACTAAATGTGTCAACTGTCAGCGTTGTGTATCATTCTGTCCGACTAGAGCGCTAAAAATCGTCAAGAGTGACTGTACTTTTCGCGAAAACGCCAATTGGCAGAGCAATACGATTAAAGAAATCTACAAACAGGCAAATAGCGGTGGTGTCCTCCTTTCATCTATGGGCAATCCCAATGAGTTGCCTGTATATTTAGATAAAATCTTGATCAATGCCTCACAGGTCACCAATCCCCCAATCGATCCTTTGCGTGAGCCTATGGAAACCCGCGTGTTCTTGGGGAAAAAGCCTGAAAAAATTGAGCGTGACAAAAATGGACAATTAAAATGCGAATTGCCTCCACAGATTGAACTATCTGTGCCCATCATGTTTTCTGCGATGAGTTATGGTTCCATCAGTTATAACGCTCACGCCGCCTTAGCCCGTGCCGCTACTGAACTTGGCATTCTCTATAATACCGGCGAAGGTGGTCTGCATGAAGATTTCTATGTATATGGTTCAAATACAATCGTTCAAGTTGCTTCTGGACGCTTCGGTGTTCATGAAGACTTTCTAAACGCCGGCGCTGCGATTGAAATCAAAATGGGACAAGGTGCAAAACCAGGAATTGGTGGTCATTTACCAGGGGCAAAAATTGTTGGCGATGTTTCTCGTACCCGAATGATTCCTGAAGGGTCAGATGCGATTTCTCCAGCCCCCCATCACGATATTTATTCGATCGAAGATCTTCGTCAACTTGTCTTCTCACTTAAAGAGGCAACAGAATATAAAAAACCTGTCATTGTAAAAGTCGCCGCCGTACATAACATTGCCGCGATTGCAAGCGGCATTGCCAGAAGTGGTGCGGATATTATCGCGATTGATGGCTTGCGTGGTGGTACAGGTGCAGCACCCACCCGTATCCGTGATAACGTCGGTATCCCTATTGAACTTGCTTTGGCAGCGGTCGATCAACGACTTCGTGATGAAGGGATCCGAAACAATGTGTCTCTTGTTGTTGGTGGCAGTATCCGCAATGCCGCTGATGTTGTGAAAATGATCGCTCTTGGAGCGGATGCTTGCTATATTGCAACGGCAGCCCTGCTTGCTCTGGGATGCCATCTTTGTCGCACCTGCCAAAGTGGCAAATGTAATTGGGGGATTGCAACACAAAGAGATGATCTCGTTAAGCGTCTCAATCCTGATTTAGGCTGCAAACGTCTTGTCAATTTAATAACCGCCTGGCAACAAGAAATCAAAGAATTAATGGGCGGTATGGGCATCAACTCCATCGAGGCTCTTCGTGGAAACCGTCTGATGTTACGTGGCATCGGACTAACGAACAAAGAACTTGAGATTTTAGGCATTGCTCATGCCGGAGAATAAAGAAACAATTATGAGTAAATATTAAACTTAGCATTTTCGCATGAATCATTTAAATAACTTGTTGTACAACAATAGTTGCAACTCGGTTATTTTTTAGGTTGCGAAAACTCATTTTCTCCTAAAAATCATAAAACTTTATTGGAAAGTTGGTTTATATCATGTTATTGAATGTTAAAAATTTGGATTACAAAACTTTAAATGAAGCTTTGCGAAACAATACTAGCCCTATTACACTTGAGGAATGTTGCGGTCAACGGTTCATTGGCGCTGGCCTGTCGGATAAGAACATCACAATTCATGGCGTACCCGGTAATGCTTTAGGCGCTTATCTCAATGAATCGACCATTATCGTTCATGCAAACGCACAAGATGCCGTAGGAGATACGATGAATGAAGGGAAAATTATTATCCATGGCAATATCGGTGATGCTGCAGGCTATGCCATGCGGGGCGGAAAAATTTTTGTCAAAGGCAATGCCGGCTACCGTGCCGGCATCCATATGAAATCCTACAAAACAAAAGTCCCCGTTATGGTAATTGGCGGAAGTGCAGGAAGTTTTCTTGGCGAATATCAAGCAGGTGGTGTCATTATCGTCCTCGGCCTCGAAGAAAAAAATAAAAATATCATCGGATTCTTCCCTTGTACGGGAATGCATGGTGGAAAAATGTTTTTAAGAAGTGAATGTAAAGACGTGAAATTCCCTCGTCAAGTAACCGCTCGCTTAGCCAATGAATCGGATATGGAAGAATTGAAAACATATCTTATCGAATACTGTGATTTATTTGGTTACAATATAAACGAGGTGTTAGCTTCACCCTTCACTGTCGTTACTCCTGACAGCAACAATCCTTACAAACAAATGTATGTAGAAAATTAAAGAAAGTAGGTAGGATCATATGAAGTGTTCAAAAGAAGAGGTAATCCAATACGTCCAAGAGGATGATGTAAAATTTATTCGTCTTACCTTTTGTGACGTCTTTGGAAAACAAAAAAATATCTCAATTATGCCTGAGGAGTTGCCTCGCGCTTTTGAATATGGGATTGCCTTTGACGCTTCGGCAATCGCAGGATTTGGCGATGAAATGTATTCTGATCTTTTACTCCATCCCGATCCCGAAACTCTGATGCTTTTACCGTGGAGACCTGAGCATGGTAAGGTTGTCCGGATGTTTACAAGCATCTCCTATCCTGACGGAAGACCGTTTGAATGTGATACTCGAAGTCTGCTAAAAAAAGCCGTAGAGGAAGCTAAAAAAGCCGGATACACTTTTGCCTTTGGTTCTGAGCAGGAGTTTTATCTTTTTGAGCTTGATGAAAAGAATAAGCCAACAAAAATCCCTTACGATAATGCCGGTTACATGGATCTTGCTCCAGAAGATCGGGGTGAAAACATTCGTCGCGAAATCTGTCTTACTTTAGAACAAATGGGCATCCGCCCTGAAAGCTCCCATCATGAAGTTGGTCCTGGCCAAAATGAAATCGACTTTCGCTACTCGGATCCTTTAACGGCAGCGGATAACACAATGACCTTCCAGACCATTGTAAAAACAGTTGCTCATCATAACGGTGTTTTTGTAGATTTCAGTCCCAAACCTCTTGAGCATGAACCCGGCAACGGATTTCATATCAATATGTCTGTTCAACCAAGTGATCATTCGAAAAACTTGAGTTATATGATCGCCGGTATTCTCGATAAGGTTATAGATATGACTGCATTCCTGAATCCTACTGAAGATTCCTATAAGCGCTTTGGAATAGATAAAGCTCCGGGATACGTTTCTTGGTCTAGTGAAAACCGTTCTCAGCTTGTTCGCATTCCTGCGGCAGTTGGTGAATATCGTCGTGCCGAACTTCGTTCACCAGATCCGATGGCAAATCCGTATCTTGCCTTTACCTTAATTATTTATGCTGCATTATATGGACTTGAAAATAAACTTGACTTACCCAAAGTTGCCAATATTAACTTATACAAAGCAGATGCAAAAACTTTAGAAAATTTTAGAAAACTACCTTCAAGTTTATACGATGCTCGTAAGTCAGCGACAACTAGTGATTTCATTCAACAACACATCCCTGCAGCAATTTTAGATATCTACTGCAATAAATAAAGCTGAATAGCAACTGAAAAGGAGGGAGCGACAATGAGTTTGAAAGAAAGAGTTTATAGCACTCTAATCGTTTCAGCGGCTGAAAGATTTAATCGTACACTCGCCGCTATGCTCCCCACTTCAAAATATTCACCAATTCATTTCGCATCCAATATCAGTGCTGCTAAGCGAGCACTCACCGAACGTTCTTTTGATTTTGTGATCATCAACTCACCACTCCCTGATGATGTTGGTACACGCTTTGCGATTGATTCAGCGAATTCAAAAGAGAGCGTTGTCCTTTTGATGGTTGGGGCGGAGCTTCAAGAAGAAATCTATGATAAAGTCGCTGAACACGGTGTTTTTGTGCTTTCAAAACCCATCTCAAAACAAACAATGGTCATCGCTCTTAGCTGGCTTTCAAGCGCACGAGAAAAAATCAGAAAAACCGAAAAGAAAACATTGTCCATTGAAGAAAAAATGCAAGAAATCCGTATCGTCAACCGTGCAAAATGGATCCTCATTCGCGAACTCAAATTTGATGAACCAGAGGCGCATCGTTACATAGAAAAACAAGCCATGGATCGATGCATTTCAAAACGAATTATTGCAGAAGAAATTATTAGAACCTATTCATAAATTTTTGATCGAGTAAATCCTCTACTAAGACTTAATTTAAAAAACCGCCTTATATAAGGCGGTTTTCTTGTTTTTTGTTGATTTTCTAGTCTCTAATCAACTCGTGTCGGTGATTGATGCGTCAATCTTTTGGTTGTGTATTGGTAATCGACAGTCGGTTGATTGCTCTTTGTAATGCAAGTTCAGCCCGTCGCATATTGGTCTGCTCTGTCTGTTTTTCAATTCGTGTGCGTGCTCGCTTATAGGCAGCTTGTGCACGTGGAATATCAATTTCAGCTTTCCCTTCGATTGCATCGGTTAAAAGCGTCGCCTTGTTGGCATCGAAGTGTAAAATCCCACCTGAAATCGCATATTCTTCTTTAGTGTCATTCTTCATCGTTAATACTAAACGACAAGGCACTAAAGACATCACGATTGGCATGTGATTAGGCAAAAGCGTAAATTCACCCATCAAGCTTTTGGCATGGATACTTTTAACTGTATCATCCAAGTAATGCCCATTTGGCGTTACGATTTCGAGTTCGATCACTGAGCTTCTTCCTCAATTGCTTTCGCCTTTTCGACGGCTTCTTCAATTGATCCAACGAACATGAACGCTTGTTCTGGTAAATTGTCATATTCACCGGATAATAGCTTTTCAAAAGAATCAATCGTTGTTTCAAGTGATACATATTCTCCGGCAATACCCGAGAATACTTCAGCAACGTGGAAAGGTTGAGATAAGAAGTTACGAACACGTCTAGCACGGTTAACAATTTTCTTATCTTCTTCAGACAATTCATCCATACCTAAAATTGCAATGATATCTTGCAATTCATTGTATTTCTGCAGGATTTCTTGTACGCCACGCGCTACTTTGTAGTGACGATCACCAATGATTTGTGGATCTAACATACGAGAGCTAGATTCCAATGGATCTACGGCTGGGAAAATTCCTAGTGCCGCAATTGAACGGTCTAATACTGTTTTCGCATCCAAGTGAGAGAAAGTTGTCGCTGGAGCTGGGTCAGTTAAGTCATCGGCTGGTACATAAACCGCTTGAATGGAAGTAATAGAACCATCCTTTGTGGATGTAATTCTTTCCTGTAATTGCCCCATTTCCGTTGCTAATGTTGGCTGATAACCAACGGCTGAAGGAACACGTCCTAAAAGAGCGGATACTTCAGATCCCGCTTGGGTGAAACGGAAGATGTTATCAATAAATAACAATACGTCTTGATGGTCAACATCACGGAAATATTCCGCCATAGTTAACCCGGTTAATCCAACACGCATACGAGCTCCTGGAGATTCGTTCATCTGACCATAAACTAATACGGTTTTATCTAATACTCCAGAGTCTTTCATTTCGTGGTACATGTCGTTTCCTTCACGTGTACGTTCACCGACACCTACAACAACAGATTTACCACCATGTTCAGAAGCGATATTGTGGATCAACTCCTGAATTAATACAGTTTTGCCGACACCGGCACCACCAAACAGACCGATCTTACCGCCTCGAGCATATGGAGTTAATAAGTCAATGACTTTAATTCCTGTCTCTAAAATTGCGGAAGTTGTCGACTGTTCGTCAAATTTTGGTGCTGCACGGTGGATTGGCATATATTGTTTTGCGTCTACTGGTCCTAATTCATCGATAGGTTGACCTAAGACGTTAAACATACGGCCTAAAATTTCTTCTCCTACAGGTGCTTGAATTGGTTTACCTGTATCGATTGCGTCCATGCCACGGACTAAACCATCTGTTGATCCCATGGCAATACAACGTACTAAGTCGTTACCAATGCCCTGGGCAACTTCTACAGTCAGGCTTTGACCATCCGTAAGTGGGATTTGAATTGCGCATAAAAGATCAGGCAGTTTTCCGCTTTCAAATCGAATATCGACAACAGGTCCGACAATTTGAACGACTTTCCCGATGTTTTTTTCGACTGTAAGCGATGCTTCTTTGTTTTCCATCACAGATTCGCATCCTTTCTAGTTCAGAGCGTTGGCACCGCCAACGATTTCTGTAATTTCCTGAGTAATTGCACTCTGTCTTACTCGGTTGTATTCGAGGTTGAGTTTTTCTTCTAATTCTTGCGCATTGTCCGTCGCATTTTCCATAGCCAAACGACGGCTTGCTTGTTCACTCGTTTTGCTTTCCATATATTTGGAATACAAAACGTTTTTGGTGATCATTGGAATTAGGCTGGCTAACATCACTGATTTTTCTGGTTCAAAAATCGTTTCTGCTCGCACTTTCGTTTCTTGAACTGATTCAGGTACTTTTGGTGGAAGCAGTGTTTCGATTTCTGGTTCAAACATCAATGTATTCACATAACGCGTATAAAGCACTTTGATCGCACCAATTTTATGCTCATCATAAAGCGTTAACGCTTGATCAATATAACTAGCAAGTTCTGGATATGCATCTTCTTCGCTCATATCGAGCAAAGTCTGCGTTAAATCGATATTGCGTGCTTTCGCCCAGTTATTGCCATGCGTTCCAATCATGACTACATAATCGTGAGGCTGCATTTCTTTTTCTAACACCTTAAACACGTTGGCATTATATGCCCCGCAAAGGCCCATATCACTTGTGATCACAAATAAATAACAAGGTTTATTCGGATCTTCATGCAACAAACGATTTCCTTGATCGGACCGAGCTAAAACCATAGCGAGCACCTCTTGGAGGCTTGTCGCATATTCACGGTTTTTCTCCATCGCATTGCGAATTTTATTCAGCTTTGAGCTTGCGACCATCTGCATTGCATTCGTGATTTTTTTAGTCGAAGCGACAGAAGCAATTCTGGTTTTTATGGCCTGCTTACTTGCAGCCATACTAGATTCCTGCCTTTACTTTATAGTCATCCAAAAATTGTTGCATGTAATCTTTGATTGTTGCAATCAATTCATCACTCAAAACACCCTCTTGATCGATTTGGGCAATGATTTCTGGATGTTCATTTTTGAAAAACAGTAACATTTTTTCTTCAAAGTCTTGAACCATTTCTACTGGGATTGATTTCAAGAATTTGTATTTTCCACTAAACAAAGCCAATACTTCTTCTGGCATTGATAATGGTGCGTATTGTTTTTGAACGAGCAATTGCGTCAAACGATAACCGTGATTTAAGACTTCAGCAGTTGCTGCATCTAAATCCGATCCGAATTTAGAGAATGCTTCCATTTCCGCAAACTGAGCGAGTTCAAGTTTTAAGGAACCTGAAACTTGCTTCATTGCTTTTACTTGGGCAGCAGAACCAACACGGGATACCGATAAACCAGAATCGACAGCAGGTCTTAAACCAGAGTTGAACATATCTGTTTTTAAGAAGATCTGTCCATCCGTGATGGAAATAACGTTTGTTGGAATATAAGCAGCGATATCACCTGCTTGCGTTTCGATAATTGGCAAAGCAGTCAGTGATCCACCACCATGATTTTCATTCAAACGAGCAGCTCGTTCGAGTAATCTGGAGTGTAAGTAGAATACGTCACCAGGATATGCTTCACGTCCTGGTGGTCGACGTAATAATAACGCCATTGCACGATAAGCTACGGCGTGCTTGGACAAGTCATCATAGACGATTAAAACGTCTTTACCTTGTTCCATCCATTCTTCCCCAATTGCACATCCTGAATAAGGGGCAATGTATTGTAATGGAGCTGCTTCGGATGCTGTGGAGACAACAACTGTTGTATAGTCCATCGCACCGAACTGTTTTAATTTTTCAACAATTTGTGCAACCGTTGACGCTTTTTGGCCAATGGCTACATAAATACAATTCACTCCTTGATCTTTTTGGTTGATGATTGTATCAATCGCGATCGCAGTTTTACCTGTTTGTCTATCACCAATGATCAACTCACGCTGACCACGACCAATTGGGATCATAGAGTCAATAATTTTTAAACCGGTTTGGAGAGGTACAGATACACTTTTTCTCGTCATTACACCAGGAGCAACACGTTCAACTGGACGAAGACGTGTACCTTCAATTGCTCCTTTGCCATCAATTGGCTGACCGAGAGCATTCACTACACGACCTAACATCGCATCGCCGACAGGTACTTCGACAACGTGACCCGTACGTGTAACTGTATCCCCCTCTTTGATATCGGGATCATTACTCATCAAAACAACGCCGACTTGGTCTTCTTCTAAGTTCATGACCATTCCATAAACGTCATGAGGGAAAAGAAGAAGTTCACTCATCATTGCGCTTTTCAGTCCATAAACGGTTGCAATCCCATCCCCAACACTGAGGACAGTTCCGCTTTCGTTCATTTCAATATCTTTATCTACATTTTGGATCTGTGCTTTGATCAGTTTTGAAATCTCTGCGGGATTTAAACTCATTCACATCACCTGTTTTTAGCTTTTCGTAAGCTGTTCTTTCATTTTTTCGAGCGCTTTTAAATAGCTCGCATCCAATATTGCATCTTCAGTTTGAATTTTCATTCCGGCAATAAGCGTTGGATCAACGACACATTCGAGTTTCACTTTTCCATTGAGCTTATTTTCTAAAATTGTCGTCAGTTTAGCTTTCTGTTTTTCATCCAGTTCTATACTTGACGTAATCTTCACTGTTTGGATGTTTCGACTTTCGTCAAGCAAATGCGCATAGTGATCGGCAATCTGCGGTAACTGTCCTGCCATATTTTGGCGACAAGCTACTTTTAAAAAGTCGATAAAGGAAGAATCCATTGAATCTTGGCAAGTTTCAATCAATATATTTTCCTTTGTTTTTCGATCCACACCGGGATGAGATAAGACAAGTCGCAATTGATCAACTTCTTCAAACATTTTTTTTAGCTCGTTTAAGTTTACAAGATATTGATCTTCTTGCTTATTGTCTTGTCCGATTGAAAGCAGTGCTTGGGCAAAAGGCAAGCTTTTATCTACCATTTACCTTCACCTGCCTGGTCAATCAATTTATCCAAAATATCTTTCTGCTTATTTGCATCAATTTCTGATTCAAGAATCTGACTCGCAGCTGTGATTGCGACATCACAAATCGCATCTTTCATTTCTTTTTGTGCTTTCAGCTTGTCACGTTCAATTTCTTCTTGCGCAGCGCGGGCAATATTTTCCGCCTGATTTTTTGCAGAATCGATGATTTCATTTTTTTGCGCTTGTGCATCGCGTTTTGCTTGCTCAATGATGGCATTCGCCTTTGATCCAGCACTTGCGATTTGTGCATCATATTGTTTCTTTTCTTCTAAAGCTTGTTCGCGCAAATGTTTGGAGGCATCGATATTCTCTTGAATAAGGGCCTGTCGTTTTGCGACAAAAGCTAAAAGTTTATCCCAGAAAAAATGCTTGCAGAATAAGACGATGATGAATGTTGAGATGCATACCAGCAAAACATCCTGCCAGGAAATTCGCAGATAGTTGTCAATATTAAAATCAATCATCTAATCTCACCATAATTCTAGCCTTTAACAAAGATCAGCATGATGGCAATAACTAAAGCGTAAATACCTGTTGTTTCGGCAAGGGCAATACCTAAAACCATGATAGATTGAATTTTGCTCGCTGCATCTGGGTTACGGCCAACTGCTTCAGCACCTTTACCAGCGGCAAAACCTTGACCAATACCAGGGCCTAAACCAGCGATCATGGCGATACCTGCACCAAGGACTGCCATACCTCTGACAAATTCTTCGTTAAACATAAATAAAATTTCTCCTTTTCATTAATGTTTCTTATGATAAACAACCGCTCATACAGATTGTTTATTCCAAAATTTGTGTTTTATTTCCAATAGATTTGGAATTCTCTTTGATTAAGAGTTTTATCCATTAATCTTCTTGTTGGGCAACTTGTTGTCCTAAGAAATACGTACCCAAAGTAAAGAAGATATACGTTTGAATCACACCAGAGAAAATATCCAAATACATATGGATAAATGGAGTGATCAATAAGCCAATATAGCCAATTGGAGCTACAGATTTAATAACGGTATAAATCAATAGCGAGATGATTGTTCCAGCGAGGATGTTTCCGAAAAGACGCATCGTCAACGAAATTGGTGTTGCCAATTCCCCGATGACATTCAATGGCGTTAATAACCACATTGGTTCCGTCAATTCTTTCAATCGAGCAATCAAGCCACTTTTCGTAATGCCATGGAATTGAATCATCAAAAAGAACATTAACGCGAGTGTTGCGTTAAATGAGATATTGGAGGTTGGGTTCTGGAATCCGACCAATCCAACGAGATTGGAAAGAAGCATTCCGATCATAATTGTGCCAAACATTGGCAAATAATGAGCAGTTGTCTCTTTCAAGTTACCTTTGATTACATAAAGACAAAGGTTATACAGCTCCTCGGACCAATAAACGATCCCTTTTGGGGCAACGGATGGGTCCGCATTCTCTATTTTTTTCCCTGCGATATAAGCAACAATAGCCATCAATACACAGATCACCAGCCAGACCAGAATTGACTGGTGTAATTGAAATTCAAAGGAGCCGATATGGATTACAATTTGTGATACGTCACTCATCTTTAATCCTTTCGTTTATTAGGGTATACAACACAAGGCTGGCTTTTTGTGCCACTACCCCCAATAGCATGGTTATCAGCGAAAAATGAAGCCATGCACCTAATGCCAGGCTAACTGCATAAAATGCATAACGAAGAAAGTAGCCTGACCTGCCTTTCTTCTTTCCTTCCTGAATGGATTGCGATAAATTGCTCACCATATGACAGATCAATGAAAAACCACATAAAGCGATCAATGCACCCCAAAATAAACCCAGTAGTGCATTCATACGCGAAACACTAGGCCAAAATAATGCGATTAAAATTGCGCCTAAGACTACAATAACTGTGGTGTAGATCAAAGACTGTTTAAAAATTTGTTTCAGTCCCTTACTCATCAACAATAGCTCCAGTTTTTCATTTTCTAATCTTTGCGGATATCGCTTTTATGTTTATTGCGATGTATAAAGATTAAAAAGCTGCCAACTATGGCGTAAAGGGTAAAGGCGATGATCCAAAATGGGGTCATATTCGTCCAAGAATCAATCAAATATCCAATCCAAATACAAAATAACAAGTTTGCTAAAAGATAACCTGCAAATTTTGAGGGCGACATTATTTCGTTCCAAAGATACGGTCGCCGGCATCTCCTAAGCCAGGAACGATATAACCAGTTTCACTTAAATGGTCATCTAAAGCAGCGAGGTAAATATCGACATCTGGGTGATGTTTTTCAACGTTGTCTACACCTTCTTGGGCACCTACTAAACAAACTAATTTAATGTTTTTAGCCCCTTGTTTTTTGACCATATCAATTGCAGCAACGCTACTTCCACCAGTTGCCAACATTGGGTCTACGACAACAACATACGCATCCGCAATATTTTTTGGATATTTTTCAAAATATGTGTGTGGTTCTAACGTTTCTTCGTCTCTGAACAAACCTACGTGTGCTACTTTTGCGGTTGGAATTAAATTCATAATCCCTGCTGTCATGCCTAGACCTGCACGTAAAATTGGAACAACGATTACATCTTTTGCCAGCTTTGCTCCTGTCATTTTGCACATTGGTGTTTCCACCTCAACATCAACTAATGGTAAATCACGAGTGACCTCATATACCATCAAAGATCCGATTTCATCTAAGTTGTCACGAAAATCTTTCGTTGACGTGTTTTTATCACGCATAATTGTCAATTTATGACTAATCAGCGGATGATTAAATACGGTTAACATGAATGAATCACCTTCCTTTATCTATCTAATTATAACAAAGACAGCGTCCGGATTAATGCATAGCGCTTGCTTTCTGTGCAGTTTTTCTGACTCTGTTTTAAAAGCAATCACAATGTTAGACTCAATATCTCCAAACAAAGGGCAAGCAATCAAATTTGCAAAGATGCGATGTATCACAACTCATCTTTTGTTTCAAAACATAGGATCATCCCCTTTTTTCAGCTCTTTATTTTCCCCGCAAAAATAGGGGAACAAACTGTTCTGACCGAGATATCATTTCAAAAAGTTAAGACACCGTTTTCATCTCATTTTGCAAATAACACGCCGAGTCAACATATAAAAAAGCGGACTTTGTTCACTCTTCAAAAATGATGAAGAACGAAGATCCGCCTTATTTTATTGAAACTAATCATTCAGTCTCGGTGATATCAATCAATTTATTTTTATGACTGGGAAGGAAGCATTTCATCCATTCGCAAATTACAATAACAAGTTTTCTCGTCGAGCGCTTCTACTTGCGCTTGCGCCCGATCTTTTTGCCCAAAACGAATGGGTTGCCACTGACTTGCCGCTTCGATCACCATCCGTTGATCGTCGATTCCACAAATTTGTAAACGTTGAGACAACGTTTCAAGTGCTAGTTCTGGTGTATTTGCTTCTTCAGACAAGTGCGCAAGTACAATACGTTTTGTTCTGGATGAAATAAAATGCGATAACAATCTTGCACTATCGGCATTACATAAGTGTCCGGTATCGCAAGCAATACGCGCTTTTAACCAATATGGGCGATCTGTTTGTTGCAACATTTCTAAATCGTGATTGCTTTCGAAAATATAGTAATCGGCATCACTTAACAAATCGAAATAATCGGCTTTGATATATCCCGTATCCGTGACATAGACGAGTTTTTCATTTTCATGATAAATGACAAAGCCCATACTTGGTCCAGAATCATGTGATGTTGGAAAAGCTTGAATGACTAAATCCCCAATACCAAACTGCGCTGGTGGTGTAATCATATGCAAATCCAAAGGTACTTCTTCGCGTTTGGAATTTTTAACTTGAAGTGGGCAGCATGTATAAATCGGTACACATTGAAACATCGCCAATTGGCGAATATGATCCGAATGTGAATGGGTAATCAACACGGCATCTAAATCGTCGACTTTGACATCAACATCTTTGAGGGAGTTTGTCATGTAGCGTTTTGTGCTCGGTCCACAATCGACTAACACTTTGGTCGTTGTTGTTTGAATTAAACAAGAATTTCCTTTGGATCCCGAACAAAACAAATTAATTTGCATAACGGTCTAACTCCCCTTCACTAATTTTAGAAGAGAACAAAGAACAATTCTTTTCAAAGACGAGTTCAATTTTTCCGGTTTCCCCATTACGGTGCTTTTTGAGCGAGAGATCGACAGTTTCGGTAGGATCATTGTCGTCTGGATCTTTGGCATAATACTTTTCACGATAAATAAACATAACGATATCGGCATCCTGCTCGATAGATCCAGATTCACGTAAGTCAGATAATTGTGGTTCATGGTCTGAACGTTCTTCAACTTTACGTGATAACTGAGACAAGGCAATAACTGGACATTCCATCTCTTTAGCCAAGATTTTCAAGTTACGTGAAATTTCCGAAACTTCTTGTTGACGAGAGTCCGAACGACCACCGCCAGAAATTAACTGCAAGTAGTCAATAACAATGAGTGAAAGTGATCCTTCTTGCGAACGCAGTTTTCGACATTTCGAAAAGATTTGTGAGACTTTAATCATCGAAGTATCATCAATGAAAATTTTTCGTTCACTTAAAATATTGCAAGCATCGTTTAAGTTATTGAGATCTTCAGGATCGAGTTTCCCGGAAACGAGTTTTGAACCATCAATTCGGCCAATCGAAGATAAAATACGTTTGACTAACGATGCCCCAGGCATTTCTAGTGAAAAAATTGCCACTGCCCCAGGGTTTCTTTGGGCAACTTGGCTTGCGAAGTTCAAGGCCAAGGCTGATTTCCCCATCGCTGGACGAGCCGCTAAAATAATCAAATCGCCAGGATGGAACCCATTTGTCATGCGGTCGAGTTCCGCATATCCCGTTCGTATGCCACTGATTCCTTTGGAAGTTCTCAACATTTCAAGTTCAGCTTTAACTTCAGCGACAATCTCACGAGAAGATTTAAAATCAGTTCCTCTTCTTTTGCGGGTAACATCCATAACTAGACGTTCAGCATCGTCTAAAATCGTGTCGATTTGTGCGTTAGAGGTTCCAGCTTGTTCAGCAATTTTATCGGACGTTTCAATTAAACGGCGTAATTGCGATTTATTTTGAATTGTTTCAATGTAGCTTGCAGCTGCTGCACCGGAGACTGCTGCATCCATTAATTGAGATAAATACTCTAGCCCACCGCTCGAAGATTCATCGCCATTTTCTGTTAAACGTTGCAAAATACGTTCAAAGTCAATCACTTGACCTTCATCTGCAACTTCTAAAATTGCGTCATAAATTTTTTGATGCGCTGGAACAAAAAACTCAGTCGCACTCAAATCCGCATCCCGACAAAGCGAGATGACTTCCGGAAAGACGAGGAGTGAACCGAGTAATGACTGCTCCATGCGTTGGGCATTTGGCAGTTCGCGAATCATTTAGGCCCCTTTAGCGCTAACATGCACGTTAATGGTGCCAATAATTTTACCTTTATAAAGATCGACTTTAACTTTTGTCGTTCCTAATGAAGCAACTGGAGTATCCATGATGATTTTACGTTTATCTACGTGTACTCCTTTTTGAGCTAAAGCTGCAACGATTTGTTTAGAAGAAATCTGACCAAATGTATTGCCGCCTTTTCCTGTATTCAATTGGAATTCAAGCGTCATTTCTTTGAGTTCTTCGGCAGTGATTTCAGCTTGTTTTTGATTTTCTAAATCTTGTAGACGTTCTTCTTCTTTACGTTGATCTAATTCACGAGAAGTAACTTTGTTGTAAGGTTCTGCAAGATTCTGTTTAATCAAGAAGTTTCTTCCATATCCATCTGAAACTTCTTTGACTTCATCTTTTTTTCCGACGTTACGTACGTCTTGTAGCAAAATGACTTTCATTTTATCCCTCCTGATCGAGTAAGTCTTTTAAAATCCGCTCTGCTTGGTTGCATGAAATATCATCACGCTCTAAAGCCGCAGCACTAAAATGACCTCCTCCATTCATTTTTTCCATAATCTTTTGAACATTCACTGTTCCATCGCTTCGCGCAGAAATGGCGGTAGCGCCATTATTTTCATTCACACCAATCGTGAACGCTGCTTGGCAACCTTTAAATTTTAACAGGCTATCCGAGATTTGCGAGAGCATTGTTCTCGATACTGAAACTGGTAACACATCAATCATATACTTATCACGGTAAATCTGAGCTGTTTCAATCAAAGCTGAACGCTTTTTGAAATCGGAATAGCTTTCTTTGAGCGCTTGTTCTGCCACTTGTGGATTTGCCCCCCAAGAGCGTAAAATACCGGCCGCCAAAAAAGTTCTCTCGGATGTATGTTGTTTAAATCGTCCTGTATCTACTAAAATTCCGAGATACATAATCGTTGCTTCCATTTCATAAATTGGAACAACAACAGGTGAAGTTTGTAAAAGTTCCGTTAAAAGTTCACAAGTACTCGAGGCTTGCGATTCAATATAGGATGTGAGCACGTTGTCTGGAAATGCTGGTGCACGACGGTGGTGGTCAATAATAATCGTCTGTACGCCCATTTCAACAAGACGCTTACCACTAGAGATTTGCGGATTAGAGTGGTCAACCATAATTAAAATATCTTTTTTCGGATCCAACCGTTCAATCGCCTCATCTTCTGTAATGAAATGATGACGAGTTGTCATTTTTTCATTATAGTAATCCATCGTTTGTTGGAGTTGCGCATCACGAGGCACATTTTTTAAGACAATCGACACTTCTTTTTTGAGTGCTTTAGCCCAACTTGAAACTGCGATTGCCGCTCCCATCGCATCATAGTCCGTATTGACATGGCCTAAAACAAATACTTTTCCCCCATTGCGAACGGAGTCTTGAATACTTGATCCGACAATTCGAACGCGCACTTTCGATCCACTCGATGATTTTTCTGTATTTCCACCGATAAATTCATACGGTAAAATTCCATTTTTAATGACTGCTTGGTCCCCACCTCGTGATTGAATAATTTCCAAAGCATCATTGAGCGTGCGATCTAACTCTAAAAAGTCCGGCATATTTTCGACTAAGACAATCGACAGAGTAATGGCGATATCAAGTTTTGCGGAGATATCTTTGATCTGCTGCAAAATTTGGAAATCGTTTTTGCGGATTTTCGTTAAAATCTCATCATCCAACACAAGTAAATAGCGGTCTGAACGCATGCGACGAATGAAGATGCCGAATTCTTTTGCCCAAGCAATAATCGGCATTCGAATTTCGTTGTTGATTTCATTGATGACTTCTTCATCATCCATACTTTGGTATTCATCATAGTTATCTAAACATAACAAGCCGACAACCGTTGAACCGTGCTTGATCTTACTTTCTAATTTAGACACTTTCGTAATATCACGAACAAACAAGACTTGGCTACCCTCTTTATGTGTAACTTCAAAAATCTGATCCTTGTATGTTCCAGTAATCGTATCAACATCTCCAAATAATTCGCGAATATTCGGTAAAAATGTCGTGAGCTTTTGATTGACTAAATCAATGCCTTGTTTTTGAAGATAGTCAGAAGTCCAAGTACAGATATATTCATCATCATAAGTAATAATGCCAATTTCTCCGAACTCTAATGCATCTTTGGCATCTTTTCCTAAAACGCGGCTGATGTCTAAATCCCTTTGAATTCCTTTACGACGAATAGAGATCAAAAAGCCAAAGAAAATCACATCCGTCAACAGCGTCATCGTCAGAAAAATCGCAAAGACCACCCATGCTTGGGCATAGGCTAAATAAACGATCATCGCAAATGCTACGACTTGTAATAACAGAAATGAAATTATCCAATGTTTAAACTGATTCATAATGATTCCTCATCTTGAAGAAAGCGCGCTTCATTAAATCCCAACCACCAACTGTCGCTTGTACGAAATGAACAACCGGGATAAATGTCGTAATCACAACAACAATCGCCAATATACGGGATTGCCGTTGTATCGCTTTTCTTTGTAAAATCATGCAACCGTTCCAGATGAAACCAATCAAACTGAAAAGAATTGCGAACAACAAAACATCTTTGATCCAAGTTTGAACTTGTAGATCAAAAAGCAAAAGGAGTATCCATATAATTATCCCAAAAGTGAATACCCAAACACAACCTACAGGTACACGTCCAATTGATTTAAGTGGTCGCATTGCTTTATAAGGGACGATTTTGAAGGCAATTAAAATAGACATTAAAGCAATCGTAATCGTTTCTAGCAGTGCTTCAAATCCGGCAAGTAATACATAAAGTCCTTGCCAAGAGATAATCGGTTCAATCCACCGATAAAAACCTTTCATGCTCGCTGGGTCAAACCCGAATAAGTTAGCCAAAACGGTAATTTGTAATAAACTCGACACCATCAAAACGCCAAATGTAATCACTGTTGCTTTGGCCATCGAATATTGCTGATTCATACAATATCCAAAGCACCAACCGGCAAGTAGCATTGAAATAGCAATCACCCAAGTGGTCAGTGAAGACAAGATGAAGGTCAAAATCACCATGGCACATAAAGCACTTAACGATATTTTTTGATTTTCCTTTAATGCACAAATAAAGATCGGCAGGGCGAATATATATGGAAATGTTGTCTCAATCAACAAGCCGGTCAACACATCGAGTTCAACAAACATGCCATAAATCGCACAAATCAAACCTGCTTTAGCAATTGATTTTGTTTTCATAACATTAATCTTAGCAGTATGTGCCCTCTTATTCCATTGCGAAGAACGATCTCTTTGTCCAATTGATATCGTATTTATAAAGTCTCCATCATTGCAAACGTGAATAATATTTTTCTGTTCATCTTCTTTAAAATCAAAGGATCATAGCAAGATGTAACAAAAAATCAAATCTTAAAACTGTTCTGAATGGATCTAGGTTTGAACAAGCGAAAAAAAAAGGACAGGTCAAAGACCCGTCCTTGAACTAGCATGAATTGAATTAGTCAATTACGTATGGTAATAAAGCCATCTGTCTAGCACGTTTGATAGCAGTAGCTAATTGTCTCTGATAACGAGCACGAGTGCCAGTTACGCGTCTAGGAATAATTTTTCCATTCGCGTTGATGAAGCGTTTTAATAATTCAACATCTTTATAGTCGATTTCTTTAATTTTATTTTTAGTGAAATAGCAAACTTTTTTGCGTCCCATGCGCTGTTTTTTGAAAGCCATGTCGGATCTCCTTTCTAAAATGGTAAATCATCTGATGAAATATCAAGTGTTTCAGAATCATCAAACAGACCGCTTGTGTCTGCTGATGAAGAGTTATCGAAACTAGAAGTAGGCATATCAACAGGCGTTGGTGCTGGATGTCCAAATCCAGTGTTTACGCTTTGTGCATAAGGATTGGCTTGGTAGCTATCCTGATATGCATTCTGTTGTGCGCCATACTGTTGATTTTGATAACCGGAATTTGGGTTAGAATAGTTTTGATTGAATCCGTTATTGTCATTAAATCCTTGAGATTTTCTAGTCTCTAAGAATGTAACAGAATCCGCAACAATGTCTGTTGTATATACACGTTGTTGTTGCTGGTTCATATAACTTCCGGTTTGGATTCTTCCTTCTACAGCAATTAAAGAACCTTTATGTAGGAAGCGAGCCATATTTTCTGCAGTTTTCCCAAATGCGACACAAGAAATAAAATCAGCTTCTGGGCCACCTGGCTGTTTGAATCGACGATCTACCGCAAGTGTAAAACGAATCACGCTGTTGCCATTGTTGGAACGGCGAAGTTCAAGATCTTTGGTTAATCTACCGATCAAGTCTACTCGGTTCATAATTCTGTCCTCTACTTCTCTTCTTCTGTTTTAATTACCATTGTGCGGATGACGCTATTGTTGATCCGGCAAAGACGCTGGAATTCTTCAATACCTTCGTTATTCGCTGTTAAGTTAACCACTACATAGCGGCCTTTTTTCATGTGATTGATTTCATAAGCGAATTCTTTTACGCCCCAGTTGTCAACTTTGTCGATAGAACCGCCGTTTTCTGTGATAGGTGCAGACAGTCTTTTTTCAAGAGCTGCATATTGTGCATCATCAAGAGATTCATTCACAATGATCATAGCTTCGTATTTTTTCATTTGAGTACACCTCCCTTTGGTCTAATGGCCTTGTTCTGTTTGAAAAAGATCAAGGCAGAGAGCAAGCTAGACTTGCCGAATAACTGTAACAAATATTCGCAAGAACTTCAACTCTCTTTTTCCAATTCTTTTGCAATCGCAAAGTATTTCTAAACACCTTATTTATCGCTTTATTTTCATATCGAACAAAGAACCCCAACAACATCCTATTCTTGCTTGGTGTCCGATAAAACAATCGAAAAAGTCCTCTGTTTACGTTTTACAAAAGCATCTTTTTCATCTTATTTGATTGTGTTCAATTTTGATTATTGGATTTTAATGGCGTTTTGATCGTTATAAACATCAACGTCATATCCGGCTGGATCGAACACTTGCACACAAAGTGTATTTAATCCCGTATGAATCCCCACTGCGCTGACTAAATCGATTACCCGCACTGAGCAATCTGGAAATTGCGCAGCAATTTTTTTCGCAAATTCCTTTGCCGCTTCTAATGAATCCACGTGCGCTACAGTAATATCGTCGCCCGCTTGCACGCCAACTTCTTTAAGATGTTCAATAATATGATCTTGCGCTTTTGTCATCGTTCGCACTTTTTCAAACACATCGACGCGTCCTGCTGTCGAGCGATCTAAATGTAAAAGCGGTTTAATTTTTAACATGCCGCCAAGCATTGCTGCTGCCGCCGTCAAACGTCCGCCCCGTTTCATGTGTTGCAAGTCATTACATAAAACGACTGTATTGGCATGCGCACAAATTTGATCAAGCGTTGCCATAATTTCTTCAATGGTTTTTCCTTGGTCATATAAGCGTTTGGCGATTTCTATGCAATGTGCTTCCACGACTGCAGTGCTGTAACAATCATAACCATAAAACTGTAAGCCTACTTGGCGTGCTGCGCTCTCCATCGCGTTGAGCGTTCCGGAAAGTCCGCTACAAATCGGTACACAGAACACGCCTTCATATCCTTCATTTTTTAATTCTTCAAATAAATCTTCGATCTTTCCTAAAGAAGGAAGTGATGTTTTCATCAAAACTTGATCATGTAAATTACGAATGATTTGACCATATGAAATGGTTTCGTTTTCTTCAAACGTTTCTTGATCGATGGTGATTTGCAAAGGAAGAGAGTAGATACCTCTTTCTTTCCAGAATTCTGCATTGAATCCTGTTCCACTATCTGTCACAAATGCTAGCTTCATCGTATTCAACTCCTTCAATTTTCTCGATAAACTGAATTCCAATTGAGCCTAATCCTGTATGGCACGCAATAACCGCAAACATATCTAAGACTGTAATATTGGTGTTTGGTGCACAAGCATGTAACAAATTATACGCCTTTTGCGAATTGGCATCTTCATTTCCGTTTAAAATAAAAAATTCATATTCCTTTCCGGATTGGATAGCCTTTTCAACTTGCTCAATTCCTTTCGCAAGGGCTTTATTAAAGGTGCGCACTTTATCAAAAGAGTCTACTTTTCCTCCTGTTGATTTAGCAACTTTCAAAACCGGTTTAATTTTTAATAACCCACCCAATTTGGCGGCTAACGGAGTCAAACGGCCCCCTGCTGCTAAATGGTCTAAGTTATCAACAATTAAATATCCTTCGCTCGTATCCACTGCTTTTTGTAAAAGAGCAATCACTTCTTGTGGGTCTTTTTGTTGATCCACTAATTGTTTAGCCGCAATCACTAAATAGCGTTGAATTGCTAATGTTGTCCCAATATCTAATGTATGTACATTTAATCCCACTCGTTTTGCGGTTGCTTGCACAACTTCATTGGTACTTGATAATCCTGAAGATATGTTCACCGCTACTAAATCGGTATATCCCTCTTTTTTATATTGTTCAAATAATTCTTCTTCTAAATAAAGTGGCGGTTGGCTTGTCGTCGGCATTTTTCCTTCTTGCAAAAGTCGATATAACGTTTGGGTATCGAGATCTACACCATCTAAATATTGCTGACTATCCACATTGACTTGTAAAGGTAAAAAACCAATCCCTAAATGCTCAGCTTGTGCTTGGCTTAATCCACATCCCGAATCAGTAACAACCTTAACTTTCATATCTTTCTCCCTTCTTTCGTATTTAATTGAAAATATCTCTTATATCTTTTTGATTATTATCTATAGTTCAAACGACCGATGTAATCGGCCGCTTTTATTGTGCCTATTTTTGTTTTGAAAAAACAAGAAAAGTGCCCCTGCGTTGCATGATTTACGTCAAAGGCGAAAAGTACAATTTTCATTGTTCATGTAAAGCAGATTCGTCTTTTTTCCTAGACTAAAGCAATTCGTTAAGTTTTTTCACCTGTTCATGTTAGCAAATCGAGATTATACGTCGTCTTTTGTCTTTGATTTAGAGCATTTGCATTTCGAGTTGATGATACTTTGATAAAATAAAAATAATTGTACTCGCTTACTATTTAGCTTTCTTTTTTAATTCTCTCAGCCTTAAAAATCAAAACTAGATCGAGCTAGTCAGTTTCAACTCTCTATACATGATTGTTTTATTCGAACAGAAAGGAATCCCCATGAGTTTTATTGAATTTAATAACGTTCGCAAAGACTATCAGATGGGTGAAGTGACAATTCACGCTTTAGATGGCGTTTCCTTTGACATTGAAGAAGGTGAATTTGTGATTATTGCTGGTGCGTCTGGCGCTGGTAAATCGACAATTTTAAACCTTTTAGGTGGAATGGATAAAGCCACAGCTGGAACGATTAAAGTTGGCGACAAAATCATCAGTGACTATACCGATAATGAGTTGACTTATTATCGTCGTGATGATGTCGGGTTCGTGTTCCAGTTCTACAATTTAATTCAAAACTTAACCGTTCTCGAAAACGTCGAACTCGCCTGTCAAATATCTAAAAACCCTTTGGATATTGAAGAGACTTTAGATGCCGTCGGATTAAGTGAACGTAAATCCAATTTCCCATCGCAGATTTCTGGTGGTGAACAACAACGAGTTGCCATAGCCCGTGCAATCGCAAAAAATCCGCGATTACTTCTTTGTGATGAACCAACTGGAGCATTGGATTATCAAACCGGTAAACAAGTTCTTCAAGTTTTGCAGAACATCTGCAAAAAAGAAAAAACAACCGTCATCGTCATTACCCACAACTTAGCTTTAACCCCAATTGGCGATAAGATCATCCGCGTTCGTTCCGGAAAAATCGATAGTATTACACTCAACGAACATCCACAAAGTGCTCAGGAGATTGAATACTAATGCCTCCTATTTTGATAAAAGATTTGATCGAAGAGATTAAACATTCACTTGGGCGCTATCTTTCCATATTGGCTATCGTCTCCTTAGGTGTTGCTTTCTTTGCCGGCATCAAGGCGAGTGCTCCAGATATGAAAAATACCGCCGATCTCTATTTCGATCGCTATAACCTCCAAGACATTCAAGTCTTCTCGACAATTGGATTAAATGAAGAAGACCTCGAAGCTTTACGCGAAGTCGAAGGAGTTGAAGAGGCACAAGGGCAGTTTTCAAACGACTATTTAACGAAAATCGATTCTCGAGAAATTGTCGTTAAACTGATGTCCTACTCTGCCGGACAATCGATCAATCAGCCCCGCTTAATCGAAGGCCGTATGCCAGAAAATGAAGACGAATGCTTGTTACAGGCAGATAGCGCATCGGGTCAAATGTTTGGTTCCTTCGACATTGGACAGACGATTGATTTATATTCTGGGACCGCAACGCCCATTGAAGACGATTTAAACCGACATACCTTTACCATTGTCGGAAAAGTAAACAGTCCAAACTACTTATCGTATGAATTAGGCACCTCCGCAATTGGTAGCGGAACAGTCAACACCTTTGTCTACGTCCCTGAAAGTGTGATCAAAGCCGACTACTATACTGAAATCGATGTCACCGTTGAAGGGGCAAAAGCGCTCGATTCCTACTCGAGTCGATACTTTGACCAAGTTGATCCTGTCGTCGCAAATATTGAAGAAATTGCTGACGGCCGCATTCAAGATACGCTCGATTCTTACTACGCTAAAATCGATGAAGAAGAAAAAAAAGCTAAGGAAAAACTTGATGATGCTCAATCTAAACTCGATGAAGCAAAAGAGAAACTCGACGAAGGACAAAAACAGCTCGATGAAGGGAAAAAGAAATTAGAAGAATCCAGAAAACAACTGGATGAGGGTAAAAAGCAATATAACGATGGCGTCAAGCAACTCCAAGATGCGCGCAAGCAAGTCAATGATGGCTTAGAACAAGTCAACAATGGCATTGCCCAATTAGATGACGCTCGTCAAAAGCTTGACGAATTAAAAGCTCAAAAAACAAAACTTGAAACGGCACTAGCCTCTTTAGACCAACTGCAAGTGACCGTTGATTCGATCGCAACGATGAATGACCAACTCTATGAGGTCAACAAACAGCTGATCGATCTCAAAGAAAACCATCCTAACAGTCCATTCATTGCAATCTTGACTGAAACTTCGATGAATCTGCAAAACAAGATCAACCAAGCCGAAATCACCGTGAACGATACGCGAAACGAAATTTTGTTGCAAATTGGGGGATCTCGTGAAGCTGGACAAGAAAATCTTGCCAAGTTAAACGCAGCCATTTCGACAATCGAAAATTCCGAAACGCAATTGATGACGTTGTTGTTAAAACGGGAAACGTTGGAAAACACAAAGATCCAACTTGATCAAAATGCTAAAACATTAGAACAATCTAAAAAGCAATTAGATGAAGGCGAACTCCAATACGCAAATGGCGTAGCTGAACTCACCACAAAAGAACAAGAATTCAACGATGGTAAAACAGAATATGAAACAAACCTCGCTGAATTTGAACGACAAAAACTGCAAGCGCAAAGCGATATAAAAAAAGCGCGTGAAAAGATCGAAGAAATGGGCGCTACTTGGCATGTTCTCGATCGTAACTCACACTATTCTTATCGCGACTATGAATCTTGTGCAGATCGTATGGATGGCATTTCATCCGTCTTCCCTGTGTTCTTCTTTCTCGTTGCTGCCCTTGTTTGTATGACAACCATGACTCGCATGGTCGACGAACAGCGTAACGAAATGGGAACACTCAAAGCGCTTGGTTACTCACGCTGGCAAATCAGTGCAAAGTATTTAATCTATGCCGGTTCTGCATCGATCATCGGTTCGATCATCGGATGTGTGCTAGGCATGTATATTTTCCCATTGATCATCTACAATGCATGGAACATCATGTATAACCTGGATGCCATCAAATTCCGTTTCCAACCTGGCTTAATGCTTATGGCCTCTGCTATGGTTACCCTCGTTGTGCTCGCCGCAACTTGGATTTCGATTTATAAGGAAATGCGGGAAGTGCCCGCACAACTCATGCGACCCAAAGCCGCAAAAGCAGGTAAGAGAATTTTGATCGAACGAATCCCGATGATTTGGTCTAAATTTAACTTCATGCAAAAAGTTACAATCCGCAACTTATTCCGTTACAAGAAGCGATTCTTTATGACCGTTATCGGCATTTCCGGCTGCTCCGCTTTATTAGTTGCGGGATTTGGTTTAAATGACTCAATTAGCGATATCGTTCCGCGTCAGTTCAAAGAAGTCTACCACTACGATGCAACGTTGCGGACCGATCCAACTGTCGATCTTGATAAAGCAAACAACATCGCTCAAGAAGTTTCTTCTTATGATGGTGTTAATGATGCCTTTGCTCTAGAAACACTTGCCATTAGCGTGAACTATGATGATAAAGATGTCTCGGCAACGCTGAATATTATCCCTGATGATGATTCCTTTGCCGATTTCATGACATTCAATCCAGAAACGCGCGATTCTGCTGATACGCTCAGCAATGATGGAGCCCTTGTCCCGATCAAAACAGCCCAAAAGCTCAACATTAAAGTCGGCGATGAACTCACCTTTAAAACAAGCGAATATAATCGCACAGTCAAAATCAAAGTTTCCGGTATTTTCGAACAATATACTGGTCATGAAATCTTCATCACCGAAGAGACTTTTGAAAAGACAGGCATTAAAGAAACGCCAGTCTGCTCAATCTTATTGAAAAACGATCAGACTGATCCACAATTCGAAAACGATTTAGGATCGAAGATTATGAACAACAAAGACATTCGCTCTGTATCGTTCTATTCATCCGTGATTGAGAACTTTGAGAACATGATTTCATCGATCAAGATGATTGTCATCGTTCTCGTCTTATCCGCCGCCTTGCTCGCATTTGTTGTGTTATACAACTTATCTAACGTCAACATTTCCGAACGTATGCGCGAAATTGCGACGATTAAAGTTCTTGGTTTCAATGAAAAAGAAGTGAATGCCTACGTCAATCGCGAGACAATTATCCTAGCTTTAATCGGTAGCCTTACTGGCTTATTGTTAGGGATTTATCTGCACGATTTAATTATGGCGCTTGCTGAATTAGATACGATTCGCTTTGGCCGCACCATTTTCTGGCAATCCTATGCTTATTCCGTTGCCTTGACGATGATCTTCACGCTCATTGTCAACTGGATCATGAAATTCCGTCTGCGTAAAATCCAAATGGTTGAATCCTTAAAAGCAGTTGAATAATCACAAATCTTTACCTAATATCAAACAATAAAATCCCTAAATCATAGAACCGGCCATCCGGGTTCTCGATTTAGGGATTTTTCTTTTTCTTTGTTAAAAGCAGATTATGCTTCTTTTTCTAATAAAGTTCGATACGTTCGATCCATTCCCAAAGCACCTAATGGAGCAGTGATCAAAATAGCCAAAACAGCAACAGATAAAACGATTTGACCACAAGGAAGGCCCATGGCCAAAGGTACAGAACCGATTGCCGCTTGCACTGTTGCTTTAGGCAAATAGGCAATGATGCAAAAGAGGCGTTCTTTCCCATTGAGTGGTGTTTTGATAAGACATAAGAACACCCCAATTGAACGGATGACTAAAGCGACAAAAATCATCAACACTGCTGTCAAACCGGCATTCAATGTATAGCGAATATCAATTGCCGCCCCTACTAGAACAAATAAAATCACTTCCGCAGCAATCCATAACTTACCAAACTTATTTGATAGACGCGACGAGACAATGACTGGACTTTTAATTTTCAACACACAAGCCATGCTTACAATCGCCAATAGTCCAGAAACAGAAACAATTGGTTTTAACGCTGTTTCGATCGCCATAAGCGCAAAAGAAATAGCCAAAATTAAAATCACCTTCATCGTATTTCGAATGTAGTGCCCATGCGTATAAGCCATTTCAAAAAAGAGACTCAACAAATAACCCACAATTGCTCCTAAGGCAACACCAAGCACAATCGACACCGGTATATTCAAAAAATCACCCCAATTTGCTTGGCCACCTTGTGCCATCGATACAAACGATGAAAACAAGACGATGACATAAATGTCATCACAAGAAGCTCCTGCCAAAATCATCTGCGGGATACTTTTCTTTGTCCCATACTTTTCTTCCATCAACATGACCATTCGTGGAACAACGACGGCTGGCGAAACAGCAGCAAGAACGGCGCCCATCACTGCCGCATCGATTCGGTTTATTCCTAAAATCATCGGCGCAAAGATCACAAAAGCTAAAAGTTCAAATGTCGCTGGAACAAAAGCCATCATCACAGCTGGGCGTCCAACTTTTTTGAGATCGTTTAAATTTAATGAAAGTCCCGCCTTAATCAAAATCACAATTAAGGCCATTTGTCTTAGTTCGCCAGAAATCGATAAAATCGAATCTTGCAATAAATTCAACATATGTGGGCCAAGCAAAATACCGGTAAGCAACATCCCCACAATTCTTGGCAATTTCAATTTTTGGAAAATGGAGGCCATCGCAAATCCCACAAGAAAAATGAGTGCCAAAGATGTCAACATATAAATTTCCTCCTTAGAACGAAAAAAGCTGATGATTTTCCACGATTAAAACAATCGTAGAAGTCATCAGCTGAATTAGCGGTTTAGGTTTCCCTAGGGAGAACTTCATTCCCTGAAAAATTTATATCATGAATGCTCACATTTGTAAAACATTTATACATAGCCAAGAAAAAAGCACCCTGATGTGCAAAGACAAGGGTGCTTGGTTATTTGATTTTGTGATTTCAACTAAATAGTCACGATTTTCATCATGTTTGTTGATCCAGAACCTACTGGGTATCCAGCAACAACAAGGATGTTATCTCCACGACGTAATCCATTTTTTAATGCAATGTTACGAGCGAGTTGAACATCGTTTTGTTGAGTATTCTGCACGTCAGTTACTACTGGTAATACACCAAATACTGGAAGCAGGGAACGTTGAACTTTTTCGTCAAAAGTTACAGCGATAATTGGAGCTTTTGGACGGAATTTAGCCATACGTTTTGCAGTTAAACCAGATTGAGTGAATGCAACGATTGCTTTGATATCCATTGCTAAAGCAGTTTCAGCTGCAGAAATGGCGATGGAGTCAGACATGTTGCGGTTGCTAGAAGCAATACCGTCAGCAAGACGAGTTTTGTAGTCGATCATTGGTTCAATTGCATTCGCAATTTTTGTGAATGTACGAACTGCTTCAGCTGGGTAGCTTCCGGCTGCAGTTTCAGCAGAAGTCATGACAGCATCTGTACCATCCATAATGGCATTAGCAACGTCACTTGCTTCAGCACGTGTAGGTCTTGGGTTTCCTTGCATACTTTCAAGCATGTGAGTTGCAGTGATTACTGGTTTACCCATTTCGTTTGCGATACGGATCATTTGTTTTTGGTAAATTGGTACATATTCTAAAGATACGTTTACACCTAAGTCACCACGAGCAACCATGATTCCATCAGCTACTTCAAGAATGTCGCGTAAGTTATCGAAACCTTCTTGGTTTTCGATTTTAGCGATGATTTGGATATCGTCTTTACCTTCAGAAATTAAGATATCTTTAACTGCAAGAACGTCTTCTTTACGACGTACGAAAGATAATGCAACGTAGTCGATATCGTTCTGTGCACCGAAGCGTAAGTCAGATTCGTCTTTTTTAGAAAGGAATGGCATAGACAGGATAATTCCTGGTAAGTTACATCCTTTTTTAGATTTTAAGAAGTGTGGGTTTGCAACGATACCTTTAAAAGATTTACCAGCATCTACAGAAGTGATGTTAACACGCATTTTTCCGTCGTCCATCAAAATGTAGTCGCCAACTTTTACGTCGTTGAATACTTCAGGAACAACTACTGCGAAAGATTCACGAGTTCCTTTTAAAGTTGGGTCATTGACGATTGTTACTTCGTCACCTTTTTCAAATTGAACACCACCGTTTTCGAATTCGCCTAAACGAATTTCTGGTCCTTTAGTGTCCAACATAATTCCGATTGGTTTTTTAAGTTCTTTGGAAACTTCACGAATACGAGTGATTCGGTTTCCTTGTTCTACATAGTCACCATGGGAGAAGTTTAAACGACAGATGTTCATCCCTTCGTTGACTAACTTTACGATCATTTCTTTGTCTTCACTGGCTGGGCCAATCGTGCAGACAACTTTCGTTTTCTTGTCCATTTATTTCTTACCTCATTTTATTCAGTCAAATTTATATCAAGATTACAGGGCTTTTTTAAATCTTTTTTATCCAATTCGCTCAAATAAGTTTGTTAACGGTTTCTTTGATTCTGATGGTGTAACAAGTGCACGTTCAATTGGATATGAAGTGATTTTGTTGTTTCGAATCGCAACACATTGACCACCAATGCCTTGCATTAAAAGGTCAATGGCCTTTTCAGCCATTTGGCTCGCTAACATACGATCGAATGGGCATGGAGAACCACCACGTTGGATGTGACCGAGAACAGTTGCTCTGCCAGAGAAACCTGTATTCAAAGTAACTCTCTTCGCAAATTGATGAACGTCAGTGATCTTTTCGGAGATGATGACGATCGCGTGTTTTTTCTTTTTAATCTGGTCTAAATCACGAAGACGATCCAAAACATCTTGTTCGTCGAAGCCACTTTCACTCGTTACGATAATTTCCGCGCCACAAGCGATACCCGACCATAAAGCCAAATCTCCACAACGGTTTCCCATTACCTCAACAATTGAGCAACGGTGATGGGAGTTGGACGTATCTCTTAGCTTATCGACTGCGTCAACAATCGTGTTTAGTGCCGTCATAAAGCCAATTGTATAGTCGGTACATGTGATGTCGTTATCGATTGTGCCTGGTAAACCGATGCAGTTAATACCCATATGCGTCAGTTCCAAAGCACCACGATAAGAACCATCTCCACCAATCACAATTACAGCTTCAATTCCACGTTTTTGAAGTTGTTTAATCGCTTTTTTACGTACTTCTTCGTCTTTAAATTCAGGTAAACGAGCGGATCCAAGCACTGTCCCACCTCGAGTGAGAATTTCGCTAACTGATTCAGATGTTAAAGGTTCGATATAACCTTCAACCATTCCTTTATACCCGTTATAAATACCGAATACTTCTAGTCCGGCATTAATCCCAATTTTAGTGATCGCACGGACAGCGGCGTTCATCCCTGGAGAATCTCCACCGGAAGTCAAAACTCCAATTCTTTTGATCATCTTTTGCTTCCTCCAATTCTGGTCATTATTTTTGGTTTTTTAAAGCAATCATTTCGATTCGATCGATTGATCAAATGTGACACAAACAATCATTGTTATTTTATCACATTTCGTGGTTGCTCTATTTCCCCAATAAAAGAATTCGCCAAAAATTTATCAAGTTTAAACACTTAAGTCTGCTAAAAGATTTTCGCTATCTAAATCTGCTTTAACTTTGTCATAAGCTTGAATAATCACACCGTTTTCATCAATTAAATACGTTGTTCGAACTGTGCCAATGGCCTTCTTGCCGTACATCGTTTTTTCTTTTAGCACATCATACAAAGCAAGAACTTCACGTTCTGGATCTGCCAATAATGTAAAAGGCAAATCATATTTTGCTTTGAAGTTAGCATGTGATCGAACTGTATCTTTTGATACACCAATCACTTTCGCTCCTTTTTCGATGAACTGCGGATAATGGTCGCGATAGCTACAAGCTTGTGTTGTACATCCACTCGTATTGTCTTTTGGATAGAAGTACAATACGACTTTCTGATTACGAAAATCAGATAATGTAACAGGGTTGCCATCTTGGTCCATTAGCGTAAAATCTGGAGCTAGCGTTCCAATTTCTAACATAACTTCTCCTTTAATTCTCAACTCTTTTTTTTCGACTGACTCTTCTACAGAATCAGGTTCTGCCAGTATCTATTTTACTAAACCTTTGAGCCTTTTTACTCTATTTTTACTCTTTTTCATGCGAATCTTACTTTATTTTCGGATTCGTTTCCTGGTTTATGCCTGAAATCATACACATCCGCAAAATCACTCTTGATTGCCTTCCAAAATTCGCAGACCAAAAGTATTTTTCAATCTCTTTTTTAGATATTTTTCAATTGTTAAAATTCACCGTTTTTTCTTTTTAAATGCGATTTAAGCCCTTTCATCATTTGTTAAACGCTATCATTATCGTTTAAAAAAGATGTTATACTCATTCTAGGGTACATCTTGAAATCAAACATAATGCATAGAATATTTATTGTGAGATTTGTTTTAGGGGGCTATTCAACAACGCACAATTGATCTATGACATGTGTTTTGATCATGCCCAATTGATCAACAAAGGAGAAAAAAATGAAAAAATTAACGCCCCTACTTTTTGCACTTGGAATGTCTGCTTCACTCATCGCATGTTCCAATCACGAACCTTCCACACCTTCTAAAGGATCGTCTTCTTTATCACAAAAAGAACTTTCAGAAGCCAAAAATACTTTTTCAGAAATCGTAGCTATTGATAATGAATATTGCTCAATCAAACTTACCGAATTAGATCCCGACAATATTTGGGGATACACCGTGAAAGCAGAACTAGAAAACAAATCAGCAGATAAAAACTACATGTTTTCTATTGAGAACGCTGCAATAAATGGTGTTAGTGCCAATCCATTATTTGCTACAGAAGTCGCACCCAGCAAAAAAGCATTGAAAGAGATCAACTTTGCCGATCATACTTTAAAGGAAAATGGCATTGGCGATTGTACTGATATCGAGATTACTTTCCGTGTTTATGACAACGACGATTGGGCAGCTGATCCTGTCGCAAAAGAAACCGTCCACATCTATCCTTACGGCGAAGAACAAGCAACGCATTTTGTTCGCAACAGTCAACCTAGTGATACTGTTTTAGTCGATAATGACCAAGTTAGCGTAATCGTTACCGGATATGATCCAGAAGGTACATTTGGATATACCGTAAATCTGTACTTTGTAAATAAAACCGATAAAAATATCATGTTTTCCGTCGACGATGCTGCCATCAATGGCTTTATGATCGACCCCTTCTATGCAAACTCCGTTCCGGCTGGAAAATCTGCATTTAGTTCTATGCATTGGTCTGATCGCTCTTTAGAAGAAAGTAAAATCAGTGATGTTGAACAAATTGAATTCACATTAACTGCATCTGATGAAGATGACTGGCTTGCTGAAGATCTCGTCAATCAAGCAATCACGCTAAAACCATAGTCATTTTCTAAATATTCTTTTACTTAACATGCTTTAGTCCCCATAGAAATTCGCACTTTTCTACATTGTGCTAACTCTTCTATGGAGACTTTTTATTTCCTACCCGATAGTTTCATTTTTTATCGGCGTCATCCTTGCGCACCATCCCTTGTTATCGACAAAAAACCGACATACTCATCAATTCGAGCACGTCGGTTCTTGTTCTAACTTATTATTTATTTTCGATTACGCTTTTGCTAAAGCGATAAAATCATTCATACGTTCTTCTTCTTTTTCCTGAAGTTCGTTGAAAATTTCAGCTAATGCCTTTACATTGTTTGTTTCTAAGATTTTGTAGTAATCGTTTCGTAATTCTAAAGGCAAGCAGATTGGCGTTTTTCCGCCACTAATTAACATAGAGTTAACCAAAATACGACCTGTACGGCCATTTCCATCTGAGAATGGGTGAATATTTTCAAACTCGATATGCAACTTAGCGACATCTTCCATATCAAATCCTTTTTCAACAAGTTCATTGTATTCAGCAATAAACTTTTCTAAGAACATTTCGATTTCTTCTGGTCCAGGGAAAGTCTTACTTGATCCAGAAACAATAGCTGGATCTTCACGATAAGCACCACCAAATAAAATATTCTCGTTGATGAGATCGTTAATATTCATTAAATAAGCTTCTGTTAATGGCTCATGCTTATACACGCGTTCCAACATTAATTTCATTGCTCTTTTATGGTTAATTGCTTGATGAATTTCTTTAGCATTTGCATTAATTGGACAATGGTTTGAATCAAAAACGAGCGCGTAAGTTTCGTTGCGAGTTAATGTACTTCCTTCGATCGCATTGGAGTTATAAATAGCGCGCGTAATAAAATCTTCCCGATAAGTTTGGTTTGTTTTTAATACTTCTCTAGCATCCATAATAATTCTCCTTAACTGGTGTTTTATATATTTAGATTATAGATGAATTTCTGTCTGACTGCTGAATTTAAGTCATTTTTTTCATGTCGAAAGTTATATTTTCATTCTTTCTTACATTCAAACGTGATTTCACCGTTCTTGAACACTAAAATAACGCATTTCTCATGGATCTCAACCTTAAATGCTCTATCTCTTTTTCTGCGTGACCTTTTTGGTTTACACCACGTGTTTTACAGATTTTCTATTTTTGTGAATCTGAATGAAATATATCCATTTATTTTTTAGGAAAATTAATTTTATGTTTAGAAATACCCTCTATGCTTAGAGCTGTTCGTGATGAACGTTTAGATTTCTTCACAATCCAAACATTTAAGCGACTAAAATCACTAACACTAGAGAAACAATGTTAAACACAAATATAAAGATTGTATAAAGATCATGATATCGATAAATAAAGCTTTTTTTCGCGATTTAAGATCTGTTTTCTCTTTGGTATCACATCATTTCGCATAATGTTTTTGTTGCTTCTTAATACTGATAAAGATAAGATGAAGATGCAACAATAATTAAATTTGAATCGGGTATACATATAACCTCATTCATCAATTATCCCGCAAATTAAAACTTATGAAAGTTTTTGGAGGCATAAATTATATGAAAAACGCTATTTTGTTTTACACTTCACCGGGATGCGCAAGTTGCCGAAAAGCTAAAAAATGGCTTGAAGACAACCACATCAATTTTGTAGAAAAAAACATCTTCTCCAATTTACTTTCCGAAGCTGAAATTAAGTATTTACTTTCTCGTTGTGAAAATGGAACAGAAGATATTATCTCTACTCGTTCCAAAGCTTACGTCAACCTTAAAGAAAATCTTGACGAAATGTCGATCAACGAACTTACACGTTTTATTCAGCGTAACCCTTCCGTTTTAAAACGACCGATTATGTTATCGGAAAGAAATATGGTCATCGGCTATGATGATGATGAAATCACTGCAATGGTACCTGTTGCACGTCGTCATGAAGACTTTGATCAAATTGAACAATCAATCCTTACTCCTGAATTGAGCTTACGCGCATTCTAGCTCTCTTCTTTAAAACATAAGTAAAATAAGCAAAAAAGACTTCCACTCGATCAATCCTATTTATATGATCTAGGGAAGTCTTTTTACATTTATTATGTTTTTTCAACAAAAAAGACGCAGAGTTAATATCTACGCCTGTTTATCAAAAACGAACCTGAAGCAATTCTTGATATAAATAGTGGGTTCGAATATATGTCAATTGGTGGAGATGGCGAGACTCGAACTCGCGTCTAAGCAATGTCCCACGAGTCAACGTTTACAGCTTATTCTGTCAAATTTCCATTAGACTTGGACAGACGCAATTTCTAATGGTGTGGCTGTGAATTTTTCGTCCAGGTCAATCCAGCCCATTTACTGGCTTATCTTCTTTTCGCCGACGGCTTCAGACTAGAAGAAAGCGAACTCGTCTAAAGCGGCTGCAGACTGTATATTCGTCTATTAAGCAGCGAAGGCAACAGCACCGTTGTTAAAAGTGCGGCCAAAGTTAAATTTATTAGCGTTTATTTTTGAATGATGTTTAACGGAATCACCCGGCTGTGGTTGAGTCCAAACAATTACTCATCGAATGCCAAAAACATCCCCATGTTTGATCTACGGATCCATATTACCGAAGTCTTACCTTGAATACAAGATTTAAGCTCAGAGAGTTCCCCTAGATCAAAAAAAATTAATACCGTTCTTTCATTGCTTTACGAATTTCACGTTCAGCATCACGATTTTTTGCCGTTTCTCGTTTGTCGTGCAAATTTTTTCCTCGTGCAACAGCAATCTCTAATTTACATAAACCATGTGTCAAATATAAAGACACAGGAACGAGAGTCATTCCTTTTAAACGGACTTGTTGATCGAGTTTTAAAATTTCATTTTTATGCAAAAGTAAACGGCGATCGCGGTCTTCTTCATGATTAAAGCGGTTGCCGAATTCATAAGGTGAAATATGCATCCCTTTTACTAGGGCTTGGCCATTACGTATAGAGATGTAGGAATCTTTGAGTTGAACTTTTCCATTACGAACGCTTTTAATTTCTGTCCCTTTTAGTTCAATTCCGGCTTCATAGAAATCTAGCAATTCAAAGTCATGACGCGCTTTTCGATTTTCTGCGACGCGTTTTCGTCCTTTTGTGGTTGGAGCAGCCATATTTAACTTTCCTTTCTATTGTATTTGTATTCTCAATTATGCATGTCGAGATCCTTTATGTATCTTATTTTACATATAAGTCTATTTTACTACAGAGATTTGAAGCACTCTTCATTTTGACTCGATCCAAGTTTTCAATCGTTTGATTTGTGATACGATCCACCCCTCAAACATCAAGAAAAAAACGGGCATAAAAAGGAGTGTACGGTATTCCCTTTTATACCCTATGTATCGAAGAGTTCTGTTCTCTTCTGATGTGATGATGTCTATAACTGATGATCTCTACTAGTTGCGCCAGCTTAGGCATCTTTTTTCTCGCGTGGCACATACACCAGTTCGATATCATAACCGAGAGCTTCCATCATCTGAATGAAAGTTTTGTTGAGCAAGCCGTCTTTCTTCTTGATAATTCTGTTGACATACTGGGAAGTAGTTCCGATTTTTGCTCCTAAACGTTCCTGGGTAAATCCACCTTCGAGAATTTTAACTTTAATGTCGACTTCAATATTATTTTTGACCATAAAGTACATCTCTCCTCGTTTTTTATACTACCGACTACAATTAAAAAATCAACAATATAATTCAATAAGCCGATAAACTATGTATTTTTCATATCTTTCGACATATCTATGACATATTTCCTATTTTTTGCTCTTACCATTGAAATATATCCATTGGATAAGAAAAGAATCTTAATAAATTGATAATACTTTCTATTCACTATCAATTCATTTTTAAACATTATTCACTATTGTGACCATTTGATAGCACAAATCATTTTTGGTGGCGTGTTCAACATTTCAAAGCGATTTCAAAAATATTTTTAGTTTAATTCACAAAAAATAGCCTCTATATGTCCTTCTTTCTGTGAATCAATCGCTTTTCAGCCCATAATTATCCCATATTATGTTTTTTTTATTTCTTATTTAACCTCTCATGATCTCTTTTTCCTGAGACAAAAAAGTCAAAATCACCTTTCCATCGATAATTTTTCCTATACATTTAGTTTTGTTTGAATATGGACAAATCGTGCATAAACTATTTTTCTCTCATAAGAAAGCCGCATAAGAAAAAAGATGAAAAAAAGGCACACTTTCGTGCACCTTCATTACATTGCTTGGTATTGTTCTTTCTTCTCTTCTAATTCGAGCCAACGCATCTCCGCTTCATCAATTTGTTCTTGAAGTTCATCTCGTTCTTTTTCGATTTCAGCAAGTTTTGCGTATTCAGTCGTTTGTCCCATTTGCTCGTTGAGTTCGTCTCTATGTTTTTGCAAAGTTTCCATTTTCACGAGCAATTGTTCTAATTCCTTTTTCTCCATATAGGAAAGAGAAGGTCGTCTTGTTTTCGTTGTTGCTTTGGGTTTTACAGTCGTTGCTTCTAAATCTTTCTTTTCTTGTTCATGAGCATAAACCAAATCACTATAACCACCAGTATAGCGATGCCACTTACAATCCGCTTGCAATTCAAATACTTCATTAGCGATACGGTCAATGAAGTAGCGATCATGCGAAACAAACATCACAATGCCAGGAAAACTATCTAAATAATCTTCTAAAACTTCCATTGTTGTGATGTCTAAATCATTTCCCGGTTCATCTAGTAATAAAACATTGGGCGCTTCCATCAGCACTTTGACTAAATATAAACGTCTTCGCTCGCCACCAGATAAGCGTTCGATCGGTAAGTATTGCTTATTTTTATCGAACATGAATCGTTCTAACATAGCCGAAGCTGTAAGTGTTCCTTCAAGTGTTTCGACTTTGGACGCATTTTCTTCAATATAGTCAATCACTCGTTTAGACAAATCTTCAAAGGGCATAATCTGTCTAAAATAACCAATTTTAACAGTTTGTCCATATTCAAACTCACCCATGATTGGTTTTAGCATCCCCGCAACTAGATTCAAAAATGTTGATTTTCCAGTTCCATTTTCCCCCACAAACGCTAAACGGTCTGTGCGTTTGCATAAATAAGAGAAATCACTAAACAGAAAGTCTTGATCTGGATAAGCAAACGTAATATTGCGCCATTCTAATGTCTTTTTTCCTAAACGTTCCGCTGGAAAACGTAAATCCATCGTTTGATTTACTTTTTTTGTTCGCTCATTTCGTAATTGTTCAAAACGATCCAATCTTGATTTTGATTTGGTTGATCGTGCTTGCACACCCGCACGAACCCATTCGAGTTCTTTGCGATATAAGTTTTCCCTTTTCTTCGCTCTATTATCCTCATCCAATTCGCGTTGCGCTTTAGCTTGCAGATACGTTTCGAAAGATCCTTCGTGGGAATACAGTTTTCCATGGTCTAATTCTAAAATACGTGTACAAGCTCGCTCTAGAAAATAGCGATCGTGTGTAACGGTGATCACAGTTTGTTTAGATTTGTTTAACCAGTTTTCTAACCAGTTAATCATGTCAATATCCAAATGGTTTGTCGGTTCATCCAACAACAGTAAGTCTGCTCGATCTGCCAAAGCGAGCGCTAAAGCTAAACGTTTTTGTTGACCACCAGAAAGTGTTGAAATCTCTTGATTCATCTCATTTAAACCAAGACGCGTCAAAATTGATTTCAATTCATACTCTTCTCGTGGTTCTTTGAGTTTCGCATTTTGTGTCTTCATCTCGTCAATAATTGTCACTTGACTGAAATGAGGATTTTGTTCGAGAAGATGAACTTTCATTCCTTTTGTGCGAATGATTTTCCCTTGCGCTGGTTCGTGGTCAGCGAGCACTTTTAATAGTGTAGATTTCCCACAGCCATTCAATCCCACTAATCCAATCTTTTCGCCTTCTTTAGCATCTAATGAAACGTGATCCAACACTGGTCCCATTCCATAATTCAGATATAAATCGGCTGCTGAAAATAACATATTGATCACCTCTGCACAAGTATAACAAACTTACTATAATTTCGTTTTGTTTGTGAATATCTCGCTTATACATTCCAAAGACATTTCTAAATCATGTATCACAAACTATGAACTTCTTATCGTTTTATTTTAAAGCAACAAGCACACTAAAAAATCATCTTGAACTCGTCTATTCAAAACTCATTTTATGACAATTGCACTATTTATTTTGTTTTGATTGCCATGTTACCACAATAGAAAGGAGAATAAGCATGATACTATCCAGTATAAATTGGGTATTTTGACTCACAAGTCCTGTTACAGTCATGATATAAACTGCAAATACCCAAATAATCCCAATGACTACCGCAATAATTTGTATTCTATCCATTTTCTTGCCCTCACATTTATCGATTTGCCAAGTAGGAGAAGTTTAATCCTTGTTCCATGTTTTCTCCATAATCTAGAAAACAAGATTTACGACATTATCTTTTCTCTAACTGTCTCTTTTTGCTTCACCTTATTTTACAAAAATTGTAAAACAACCTTTTCGTAATTATTACGGCTTGTGGATCCTTTTTAGCGTCTATGGAAACACCATAATAAAAAGCACGGGACATGATTGTCGCCATGCTTTTGTTTAAATTCAAATTTCAATTAACCGAAGATTAGTCGAATTTCTTAAAGCCATAGCCAAGACTTTCAAGACGTTCTTTAACTTCTTGGAGAGATTTTTTACCCAGGTTTTTAACGTGCATCATATCGTCTTCGCTCTTTTGCGTTAATTCTTCAACAGTTTGAATTCCAGCACGTTTTAGGCAGTTGTAAGAACGTACAGAAAGTTCAAGATCTTCAATCATCATAGCAGAAGTTTTTGTAACTTCTTTTGGTGCTGGAGGTTGAACAGTAAAGCTTTCCTCCAAATCCATTTGTGCAAATGGAACAATGCCATCCATAAAATCAATTAAGATTTGCGCTGCATTTGTGATTGCATCCATTGGTGTAATGGATCCGTTTGTTTGGATATCAAAAGTGACTTTGTCATATTTTGTATCATGTCCCAATAAAGTTGGTTCAGATTTGTAATCTGCAGACTTAATTGGAGTAAATACGGCATCCATAACTACTGCATCTTCTGGAAGTTTATATTCTTGCGCAATTTCAGAAGCGAGTTTATAACCGCATCCTGTGGCAACAAATAAATCCATTTCCAGATTTTGTCCTTCTTTTAAATGACAGATCACTTGATCAGGATCTACAACCATTGTAGATTCTGGGCAAATAATATCTGCTGCTGTAATTGTGCAAGGACCGTTTGCTTTGGAAATATGTAAAGTAATGAGTCCTTCTTCTTCTGTATCGATTTGAATTGCTTTGGTATTCAATTTTACACGAACCACGTCTTCGACAAGTTGGTCGATGACAATGGAGTCTGGAGTAATACCATCAATCTTCCAACCAATCACAGCTGTCCCTGGAAGATCTGTTAATAATGTACGGCAGATGGCGTTACCAATTGTCGTTCCAAATCCTCTTGCGAGTGGTTCAAGTGTGAATGTGGCACGGGTATCTGTGCAATCAGGAAGCTGATTGAATGTTGCTCTGGAAAATACTTCCATATTGAAACCTCCTTAAATCAAGTGAATAATTTCAAAACCTTTATCGAGTTAGAATCTTCTATCGAATCTAACCGTATTTAAACTTATTTATATCTAAAAGTAATTCGACCGCGTGTTAAGTCATATGGAGAAATATCCACTCTGACTCTATCACCTGGGAGAATACGAATATGATGCATGCGGATTTTACCTGAAACGTGAGCTAGAATCTCATGTCCATTTTCAAGTTGTACTTTAAATGCGGCATTTGGAAGTGTGTCTGTTACCAAACCATCAAGTTCGATCATGTCCTGTTTTGCCATGTAGTCTCCAGTCCCTCCTTATTTTTTATTAAAAAGAGCATAAATAGCCATTTATCAATATATCTTGATTTTACGACCTTTGCAAATAAACTCACTTGAATTCGCTTAACATTCTAAAAAGAGACCAAAAAATGACAGTTTTCCTTTTAAAAAGAGCGGTTTTTGTCATTCAAGATACTTTGTGGTTTTGTTATTTTACCATTGATTTGTCAAAAACGAACTATTTTTTTCACAAATAATCCTATTGATGAAGCGTTGCGAGTAACAATTCCAAGCCTTTTGCTACCGTGCGGTCTGGGCGATCTGTTAAATACACAGGACAATCTGCAATGTTTTCAATCGTTTGCGCTAGCCCTTCGATTTTCATCGTGCCCCCTGAAGCAACAATTCCTCTTTGGGCTAAATCTAAACGATAATGATCCGGAACTTCTTCTAAAAAGCTCATCACCCACGCCGATAAATCGCGTGCTAAAGGGGCGAGGATTGCTGCAATTTCATTTTGATGGATCATCCGTTCCCGTACCACTTGCGTCGAGACATCGATGCCTCTTACAAGCGTTGCTTTGGGTGTATTACTAATCCGGACCGTGCCAAAATTGCGAATCAGTTGATCGATGGTCGCTGGTGCGACTTCCATGTTTTCTTGATATAAAAACCAATCTTGTATGCGTTCTGTTGCTTGCGCCCCGTTATACACTCTTGAAGACCATCTTTGCTCAATCTTCCCATTACAAAACAACGCAATATCGCAATTAGAATAACCGACCGTTAACACACAACTTGCAACTGGCAAAAATAAATCCAAGCCACTACCAATCGCTGCCATCCATATTTCCTGATCAAAATAAATCTCAAATGCACCCAATCCCATTAACGAGTCTTTTAACCGATCAATTAAATTTTCATCTAACGAGGTTGGATAGGATACGATAATTTGCGTCTTTTGAAAAAATCTAAATAACCTAAATTCAAAACACAATTCATTGAGGATCGCTTCTAAAACAGGAAAGTCCACTTGGCCATCTTGAATCGGCGCTTTGACCATGACATCCGGACTTTTCCCTTTTAAATCTAACGCTTGATTGCCAATTGCGAGAATTTCATCTTTTGCATTAAATGCCCCTAAAGCCGGTTCATCGAATACGAGCCCTTCTTTTTCAATCACTAACCGTAAAGAATGGGCTCCTATATCAATTCCCGCTCGAATCATGCTTTCACCTCCGTGTTTTTGCTTGATGTTTATTTGCTTTAGTTTTAGTATAACCAAAGTACAGGTATTTCATGAAAGAACTTTTAATCCATCACCCACTTCGTCTATTGGTTCTTCTACCTTCTTTACCTCATTTTCAAGCATTAAAGAAGTTAGACCTTTTACAAGACAACAGCGAATGGTTAAAGTCACTAAATATTCACATGGAATTCGCTGTTGATTGTGCAATCGAAGATCAAAACGCATTGCAGCACTATTTTGATTTTCCCATCACAATCAATTCTCATCCGTATAACGAAATAGCCCAATCGTATGGTTGCATCCAATCCAAACCCGTTTTTGGAACAGGGCGTCAATACATTTGTCCCGCACTGCTTTTATTTGACCAAGATCTTCTTCTTACTCAAACACATCGGATCAACCCTTCTGCTCTCAAACATATTTTACAGGTTGCACTAAAAGTACAACATCAACATTTGCAAAAAAAACTTAAAAAGATGTTTGACACGTTCTAAGAGGCTTGTTATACTACAAAGGCAATCGCAAAAAAGCGAAACAAAAACAACTCATTGGAGTATAGCCAAGCGGTAAGGCACAGGACTTTGACTCCTGCATTTCCCTGGTTCGAATCCAGGTACTCCAGCCATTTGAAATTCAACCCTTACGTTAATACGTAAGGGTTTTTTCTTATTTCCAAGTGATCCTCTTCTCTTTTGCGAAAAAAGAGATTTAAATTTTTAATCCAAAAGACAAATCCCACGCAGTTTTACTTAGAACCAAAATTCATACCAATAGAGCAAAAATGCCTGGTCACTCATCAAAAGAGAAACCAGACACAAGGCAAATAAACATTTTTGTGATTTGTTTAAAAAAGGAGCTAAAAGCCGTTTTAGATGCACAATCTTCTTAAATTCAATTTCACAATCAAATCCAAGAATTGCGACAACTTCTTTTTTTCTTTAGACCACGCGCTCAACTTAACGTTTAATCTTTCCTTTTTTGGCGCGCACAGAACGATCTAAAAGACTGTGTTCATTTTTAGCAGAACGAACGATATGTTCTTCATCTACTTTTGTTTCATTCATACGGAAGCTAAAACCAATAAAAAACAATAACCATAAGACCATGCCTACAATTAAAATTGGTAATGCCAACGAAGTCGGAATGATTTGCGCAATCCCTACCGCTTCAATTTGTGCCTTCGCGTTGTAGTAATACGTATATCCATTTAATAGCGCAATAACAAAACATAAATAAGGCATCATTTTGGAAATCGATTCAATTGATCGCACTTCTTTGTGATCATTTGCGAGAAATGCATCTTTTTGTTTGCGTGTCATTTTAGAAAAGACATCCGTGTTCTCTAAAATCTTCTTCTTGCGATCTACTGCTTTTTTCACTGTATAAACGCCTCCGCCAAATACAGCTAATGTTCCGATCGCATACCACCCAACATACGGGCACAACGTAAAGCAAACTAAGGATAACACGCCGATCCATAGCCAACTTCGAGATAGAAAAGTTTTCATAACTTGAATTTTATCAACACTTTCTAACTTGCTCAATCCAACAATAAAAACCAGATCAATTTCGCAACATAATTTCTTGCTTATTGACCTGGTTTTTCATTTTTATATCGAGTGTATCGAATCGTTTTGTAGATTCAAATGATATGTGTTGAATTATTTTGTCGCTTGTTTTGGTGAAACTTTATTCATCGGTTTTACAATCATAAACAAATAGAATGTAACCACGCCAATTGCAATAATCGTCCAAAGTCCGAACATTCCCGTCGCAAACCATGTCCAAAGCTGATACACAACTAATGAAATGGAATATGCATAGAACATTTGCCAACCAATCGCAAACGCGGTCCATTTATGAGAATTCATTTCTTTTGCTAGCGTTGAAATTGCACCCAAGCATGGTGCATCAAGTAAGTTAAACAACAAGAAAGACATTGCTGCCGCTGCACTTGGGAACATCACCCCTACCGCTTGCCATAATTGCGGATCCAATCCCGTATCGTCTGCGACATTAGCCAAAACACCAATAGTCGAAACAATCTGTTCTTTCGCAACAAAGCCTGATAATCCCGCAGCTGTTGCTTGCCAATTGCCCCAACCAAGAGGAGTAAAGATTGGAGCAATAAAACTTCCAATCGCAGCAAGTAAAGATTGATCTACTTCTTGAACTAAGCCAAATCCATCTGGACCAAAGCCATAGGACACCAAAACCCATGTAATGACGCAACATACGAATAAAATTGTTCCCGCTTTTTTAAGGAAGTGCCAACATCTTTGCCAAGTTTGACGTAAGACGTTTTTCATCTTTGGTAAATGATAGGCTGGAAGTTCCATAATGAATGGCGAAGATTCTCCCGCAAACATTTTTGTATGTTTAAGCACTAACGCCGATAAAATAATGGCGATAATTCCAAAGACATAAGTGGCCCACGCAATCCACCAACCACCATCATTGCCAAAAATCGCTCCCGCAAATAACGAAATGACAGGCAGTTTTGCTCCGCAAGGCATCGATGTTGTAACAATCATCGTCATTCGCCGATCGCGTTCATCTTTAATTGTTCTTGCAGACATAATCCCCGGAACACCACAACCTGTGGAAACCATAAAAGAAATAAAGGATTTACCACTTAAACCGAAGCGTCTAAAAATGCGGTCCATAATAAACGCAATTCGACTCATGTAACCACAATCTTCCAAGAAGGATAAACAAAGGAAGATCATAGCCATCTGCGGAACGAACCCTAACGGCGCACCGATTCCGCCAATAATTCCATCAACGACTAATGAGATGACTTGATCAGATGCATGCACACTCTCTAAAAAGGCGCGCATTCCTCCTTGACACCATTGGGCAATAAAGACATCATTCACCCAATCCGTCATATAAGTCCCGACTGTGGATAACGCCAAGTAATAAACTAAGCCCATAATAATCACAAATAGAGGTAAAGCTAGCCAGCGGTTTGTGACAAAGTGGTCAATTTTATCCGATGTCGTCATGGCATGTTTATAAGGTTTTTCATACACACCACGCAAAATTTTAGCGACCCAATTATATCGCCCGTCCGTAATGATACTTTCGCTATCATCATCCAATTTCGTTTCCAACTGCTCACGAATTTTACTGATTTGACCACGAACAGAGTCTTCAAGACTCAATTCCGCAAACACTTTCTCATCATTTTCGAACGCTTTGATCGCATACCAACGTGCCTGTTCTTGAATGGGCAAGAGTTGTTCAATTTGATCAAGAGCAGATTCTACTTCTTCAGAAAACGTCGAAGGAATCGGTTTTTTATTTTCTAAAGCTAAGCGGACAACCGCTTTAGACGCCGCTTCAATTCCATCATTATTGGCAGCAGACATCCCAAAGACTGGACAACCGAGACGTTTGGATAATTCTTGAAGGTCAATGCGCTCATTTTGTTTTTCAACGACATCCATCATGTTCAATGCCACAACAACCGGAATATCGAGTTCTAACAATTGGCTTGTTAAATATAAGTTTCTCTCGAGACTCGATGCGTCGACGATATTCAAAATCGCATTGGGTTTTTCATGAATTAAATAAGTACGAGTAACGACTTCTTCAGGGGTATAAGGAGAAAGTGAATAAATCCCAGGTAAATCTTGAATTACAATTTCTTTGTTCCCTTTTAGGCAACCTTCTTTTTTCTCGACAGTTACACCTGGCCAGTTTCCTACGTATTGATTGGATCCGGTTAGAACATTGAAAAGCGTTGTCTTTCCTGAGTTCGGATTTCCTGCTAATGCAATTCGAATCATGATCTCTTTCCCTTTCTCTCAATCATTTCCACTTCAATTGCTTCGCATTCTTGTTTACGAATTGTCAGTTCATAACCCCGCAAATTGATTTCCATAGGATCTCCTAATGGTGCAAGTTTACGAACGAGTAATTCGACACCTTTCGTAACGCCCATATCCATAATTCTGCGTTTTAATGCACCCTGACAATTGATCCGTGTTACTCTTGCTCGATCCCCAGGCTTTAATTCCTTCAACGTCATATTCAACATCATCCCTTCCCTTGTGTTTTTTAACTTATCTATTTAAACAAAAGACAGATAACATTTCAAAACACTTCATTTTGGTTGATCTCGTTTTTTAGCTTTTCTAATCTTTCTTAAAAGATTATAGGTTAGTGAATACTACCCAATTTAACACACAGAGTTTACTCTTGCTAACTTGATATTTCAATTGCAAAGTAGCATACACTAACTAGCAAATTCTAAATCTTGCTTATCTTTTCGATCAATTTGATGTAAGCACTCTCTTTTCTATTTGCTAACATGCTCCAAAAAGGATAAAAAAGCCTTGAATTTAACGATTATTTCCTCGTCAAACCCAAGGCGTAACATTTGTTTTGAAGTGTATTTTATCCAACTTTATCTACGCTTCGATTTTTATTCTCTTTATTGATATCAGAGATCATTTTAAGCGTGACAACGAATGAGGTAATTCCCTCATCACAACTCACTTGAATGCGACCATGATGGCTATCCACAATACTTTTAGCAATCGCAAGCCCTAATCCATAACGTCCACTCGAACGATTGCGTGCTACATCGGCGCGATAGAAACGTTCAAAAATCCGCTCCCGATCTTCTGGCGGAATCGGTTTTCCACTATTGGATACTGAAAATTGAATATCTTTTCCTTTTTTGCTCGCTTTAACCATAATTTTGCCGTCTGAGTGTTCCATCGCGTTGTCCAACAAAATCGTAATAACTTGTTGCATCGCTGCGCTATTGGCCATACACATTAAATCAGGCTCAATGTCTTCTTCTAAAACAAGATTTTTTTCAAACATCGAAGCTTCCATAATCAAGCTTTGTTTTTCTAATAATCGACTCAAATTGACGCGTTCTAAAACAGGATCCGTTTGTTCAGATCGCGTTAAATCTAACAAATTCGTGATCAACGAATTCATACGTGTTGCTTCTTCTTCGATATTTTTGAGCCAATGCTCATCGTGATCTTGTTCCATCGCTTCTGCATTTGCCAAAATCACGGCCACCGGGGTTTTTAACTCATGACTCGCATCTGCAACGAATTGTTTTTGTTTTTCAAACATTTGTTGAATCGGGGCAATCATTGAATCCGCCGCTCGCCGACAAACAAAAAACAACAAAGTTTCAAATAAAGCACCAAATGCAAGCATCCACGTCAAACTCGTCCATAAATGCGATTGCAAAACTTCCGTTGAAGCCACCACGATTGCTCGATCAGAGACATATGACCAGCTTAAATGGTCTCGATATAAGTTCCCGATATATTTTGTCGGCGGAATGAAATTATTCTCAATCCATTTACTTTTATAAATTGTTTCGCGAACCATTTCATCATGAACGACATCAGAGATATAAATCCGATAGATCTCTCCTTGCGCATCGAGCATCACCAAACAAATAGGCATCTCAGAAATAACCTCGAGATCATCTAAACTTGGCATTTGACCCTCAGTAGGGCTAAGCCACGGCCCATATTCAGTTGAATTGGCGATCCCTTGCGCTGTTTTAGAAACGATTGTTAATGTTTGTTGCATACGGTCATGCGCCGAGCGATAAGATTGGTAGCTAGCAAACCCAACGACAAGAACAATCAAAACCGTAAATAAGGAATAAAGTGAGACAAAAACTTTACGACGTAACTCACGCATCGTTTTTTACAACCTTATATCCCATTCCCCGTACGGATTTAATTTGGATATCACTGCCAATTAAACGCAGTTTCTTTCTTAAAAAAGATAAGTAAGCTTCAAGGTTGTTGGATTCAATTTCATTATCCCAACCCCAAACTTTGGAATAAATTTGATCTCGTGACAAAATTTGCCCCGGATGATTCAAAAAGTATTCCATCAATGCATATTCTCTAAGCGATAATGCGATCGTTTCCCCACTTTGTTTTGCGCCTAACATCCCACTGCTCATATCCAAAAAAGTATTTCCGAGTTCTAATCGTTCTTTTTGTAGAGCACTGCTTTTTTTCAACTGTAAATCAATACGCGCAATCAACTCTTCCATATGGAATGGTTTAGTCATGTAATCATCCGCCCCATTTTTAAGTCCATTTAACTTATCAGAAAGTTCCGAGCGAGCTGTCAACATAATCACCCGTGTTTCAGGGGCTAATGAACGGACTTCATCTAAAATTTCAAAACCATCCATTCCTGGCAGCATGACATCTAAAATGACCAAATCATAAATTCCACTACTTGCTTGTTGTGCCCCTTGAATTCCATCATGAACGACATCCACGCTATATGCATGAGCGCTTAGCGTTGCAGCAATGGCTTGGGCAAGATTTTTTTCATCTTCAACAATCAAAATTTTCATATCGATCCCATCCCTTTTACTCTACAGTGTCAAATTTCACATGACCGGCACAAGTCACAATCCATCCTTTGACGTTATCCCCAGAAATTGAACACTCTAAATTTTTATCCAATTTCGGTAACGGCATATCTTGGCTGACATAACCAATCGTCCACCCCTCATAGTAAAGTGGGTGACGAGTCAGTGGATAATTACGAATCCACTCAATATATTCTTCTAAACAAAATCCAGTTTCCAACATAATTAAGGCATGTGGAATTCCCACATAACGAAAGTGCCACTCTTCGCCACTGATCTTGGTGATTTCTTTTTTAGATTCTTTATATCGTTCGATAAATCCAGCACTTGCCGCTTGTTTACGAAACAAGCCACAAATTCCATGATCAGGAAATGATGGGCAAATCGGATCAATGTCATCTTGATTTAATGCTAAATCAATTGCCAATCCACATTCATGTTCACTACATCCTGGTTTTGCGACAAACTTCTCTGTATATTCTTGACCATTTTCCTCTAAAGAGTTTTGGTAAAGCTCAATTTGTTGTTGATGTGTTCGATACCCATCAAAACAAACAATTTCATCCACGATCTCAAGACGATCAAACAATTCCATCAAAGCACGTGATGCCTGATCTTCTAATAAAACAGTATTTTGAGCAGGTCGCACTTCACTGAGCCGACTTGGCTGACTCTGGCAAGGATAATCTGGATTCACTAAAATCAAGTTTCCCTCATGAATTGACGGAAACTGCAAATTCTTTTCGCTTGTTAAATTACTTCTTTCCATATTCCACTCCTTTTCTGCCCTACTTTATATATCGTTCCATACAAGTTCAAAACAAAGATTAAAACAATCGATCAAATTCGTCATATTTTAAAAAAATCGATTCATATCGTGCAAATCGTAATTTTGTAGCAAGCAAAACAACACTCAAAAGCTTGCGATTTATTTCCTCCATTTTAAGGCTCAATAGGCGAATAAAAAAAATTTAATTTTTTTGAAATATTTACTTGCATTGCACAATGATTTCAGTTATTATGATCAGGCACTTAAGCGATGGAGGCTTAGCTCAGTTGGGAGAGCATCTGCCTTACAAGCAGAGGGTC
>Garnier_p1__coassemble_588_pt1 | contig 27248 bp, 24 predicted proteins | sample Garnier_p1__metabat2_low_PE_017 | metagenome-assembled genome bin Garnier_p1
ATTTATTACCAGAAGCGTTTGCGACTGCTCGTGAAGCAGCTTATCGTGTAATTGGTGAAAAACCATACAAGGTTCAGATTGAAGGTTCTGCAGCAATGCACCGTGGTGACATTGCCGAAATGAAAACAGGTGAAGGTAAAACTTTAACAGCGACAATGGCCGTTTATTTAAACGCATTGACGGGTAAAGGTGTCCATGTCATCACAGTCAACGAATATTTAGCAGGACGTGACGCAGCATGGATGGGGGAAATCTATCGTTTCTTAGGTTTAACTGTTGGTGTGAACAAACGTGAATTATCCCCAGCAGAAAAACGTGAAGCATATGCTTGCGACATTACCTACACAACAAACTCCGAACTTGGATTTGACTACTTACGTGACAACATGGTTACGGATGTTAAAGATCGCGTTTTACGTGGTTTACACGTTGCGATTGTCGACGAAGTAGACTCCGTATTAATCGATGAATCTCGTACACCATTGATTATTTCCGGAGGTAAAAAAGACACTGCAAACTTATATATTGCAGCGGACCGTTTTGTTAAAACATTAACTGCGCCAACATACGAATATGATAAATATTCAAAAGAACAGAAAATTGTTTCTGGTGACTATGACATCGACGAAAAAACACGTCAAGTTATGTTAACTGACACAGGTGTGGAAAAAGGGGAAAAATTCTTCAACTTAGCCAACCTGTATGATATGGAAAACACACAGCTCGTTCACCATATCAACCAAGCTTTAAAAGCAAACTACGTCATGATGAAAGACGTTGAATATGTTGTTAGCGATGAACAAGAAATCGTCATCGTTGACCAGTTCACTGGACGTACAATGCCAGGACGTGCATATTCTGATGGTTTACACCAAGCTATTGAAGCCAAAGAATGCGTGCCAATTAAAGAAGAAACATCAACATTGGCCACAATCACATACCAAAACTTCTTCCGTCTTTATGAAAAATTAGCAGGTATGACAGGTACTGCCAAAACTGAAGAAGAAGAATTCTTAAATACATACAACATGCGCGTTGTTGTCATTCCAACAAACCGTCCAATTGCTCGTCAAGATTTACCAGATGAAATCTATGGCCGTAAAGTGGATAAATATAAAGCACTTGTTCGTAAAGTAAAAGAATTATATGAAAAAGGACAACCAGTCTTAGTCGGAACAATTGCGGTTGAAGTATCCGAATTGTTACACGAAATGTTGAAAGCAGAAGGAATTCCACACGAAGTTCTGAATGCGAAAAACCATGCTCGTGAAGCGGAAATCGTTGCGAAAGCAGGTCGTCCAAAAGCTGTTACAATTGCGACAAACATGGCTGGACGTGGTACAGACATCAAATTAACGAAAGAAAGCCGTGAACTCGGTGGTCTTGCTGTATTAGGTTCTGAACGTCATGAATCCCGTCGTATTGATAACCAGTTACGTGGTCGTTCTGGACGTCAGGGAGATCCTGGATTCTCTAGATTCTACGTTTCTTTAGAAGATGATTTGATGGTTCGTTTCGGAACAGATAAGCTCAAAAACTTATTCTCTTCTCTTGGCGATCAACAAATCGAATCGAAACAAGTGACTCGTTCCATCACAATGGCTCAGAAAAAAGTTGAAGGTTTCAACTTCGATACGCGTAAAAACTTATTAGACTATGATGACGTATTAAGAAGACAACGTGAAATCATCTATGATCAACGAAATAAAGTCCTCGAAAGTGAAAACGTGCATGACATGGTCAAATTGATTTTTGAAAAAGTCATCGATCAAGCTTTACAGGCTAACATCACAGAAAGCCGTAAAAACGAAATCGATTTACCAGGATTAGTTAAATCTTTGGAAATTCTTGGTCTAACTGGCGATCGTGCGATTCATGTAAGTGATTTAGAAGGTAAAGACTACAAACAGCTGCAGGAATACATTTCTACAAAAGTTTGGAACGATTACGAACATGAAATCGAATTAGCAAAAGCACAATTCTTACCATTTGAGAAAAACGTTGTATTACGTAACATTGACCGAAACTGGATTGAACATATCGACCGTATGGATAAATTGAGAAGTGGTATTTACTTACGTTCTTATGCGCAAAACAACCCACTTCAACAATATGTTCAAGAAGGATTTGACATGTTTGAAGATATGAACCGTCGAATCGATCGAGAAATTGCTTCTTACTTATTAAAAGTGCGCATCCGTCAGGAAAAACCACAAAATAAAGTTGAAGAAGCAAGATCTGCTGTGGAGGCAAGAAAAAATGGAACTGTTCGAGCTTAAACAGATTCTTTCTACTCACCTGGAGAAGTTGGACGCTCTAGGTGAGTCACTTTGACTTGCCAAGCAAGAAAGAAAAAATTAAAGAATACGATCAAATGATGTTAGCGGATGGGTTTTGGAGTGATCAGAAAAAAGCTCAAAACATCATCCGTCGGCAAAATTCTCTCAAAGATATCGTCAGCACCTATGCTGAACTAAGAGAGATGTTTGATGGTTTAAATGAAACTGCCGAAGCGCTCAAAGCCGAACTGGATGAAGAACTTCTTGAAATGGCTTCTTTAGAAGCCCAAGAAGCCGTTGAAAAAATGGCTGACTTCGAAGTAAAGGTACTTTTATCTGGAGAATACGATAACTCCAATGCGATTTTGGAATTCCATCCGGGTGCCGGAGGAACAGAATCATGCGACTGGACGGCGATGTTATATCGTATGTATACGCGCTACGCTCAATCGAAAGGCTTTAAAGTCTCGGTATTGGACTACCAAGATGGAGATGAAGCGGGAATCAAATCGGCAACAATTTTAGTCGAAGGTGAAAAAGCATACGGCTATTTAAAAGGCGAAAAAGGTGTTCATCGTTTAGTACGAATTTCGCCATTTGATGCCGGGGCAAGACGTCATACTTCTTTTTCCTCTGTAGAAGTGATGCCGCAATTCAATGATGAAATTGAAATAGAGATTAAACCGGAAGACTTACTCATTGAAACAAAACGAGCTTCAGGTGCGGGAGGTCAGCACATCAATAAAACGGACTCTGCAATCCGTATGGTGCATAAACCAACTGGAATTGTGGCAACTTGCCAATCCGGAAGAAGCCAGATTCAAAACCGTGAAGAAGCGCTCAATATCTTAAAATCTCGTTTGTTACAAAAAGAGATTGAAGAACAACAAAAGAAAATTGCCCAACTCAAAGGTGAAACAAAAGCCAATGAATGGGGAAGCCAAATTCGTTCCTACGTCTTACACCCTTACACAATGGTTAAAGATGCTAGAACGGGTTACGAAACAAGCCAAGCCCAAAGCGTTTTAGATGGAAATCTAGACGGGTTCATCTTTGCTTGGTTAAAATCACAAATTTCTTAAATCGATAAAAACAGGCTGTCTAATTGTGGACAGCCTGTTTTTCGCTTCTTTATGAAATTCTATTTATGATACATTAATTAAAAAAAGGGAAACAGGTGAGGATGATGAAAAAGGTGCGAACAAAAAAGAAAATCGTGATTGTTTTGGAATTAATATTTGTAGTCCTTCTATGTATAGCTTTATTGCTCCTGTTTCGTTATCAAAATACCTCGACCAAGCGATTGCCCAATCGCTATGCCGGAAATATTGCTCAAGTGCATAGCGCCATTGATTACGATGGGGATGGTCTCGATGATCAAACAGATATTTTACAAGGTGCATTAGATTACATTGCTACTCAACCGAAATACAAAAGTGTGTATTACAACACGGGCTACTCCAATGATGAATATGGCGTATGTACAGATGTTGTGGGTCATGCGCTTAAATCGGCAGGTTATGATTTGAGGGTTTTAGTCCAAGAAGATCTACAAACCAATCCCAATGGTTATTCGATTGATATTCCGGATCAGAATATTGATTTTCGACGCGTCAGAAATTTAAATGTTTATTTTTCACATCGTGCCATCAGTCTAACCACAGATGTTTACGATATTGAACAATGGCAGGGTGGCGATATTGTGATCATGAATGATCATATCGGAATTGTTTCTGATCATCGCAATCAAAATGGCGTGCCCTATATCATCCATCATAATGGACCATGGCAAGATCGATATGAGCAAGATATTTTAGAAGAGAGAACAAATATCATCGCGCACTATCGTATGAGCTAAGAAAAAAACAGATCAAATTTAAGGCGGAATATAGGCGGTATCAGTACAATAAAAACAGTTAAATATCGCAAAGGAGGAAACATCCATGAAAATCCACTCTAGCGTATTAGAGCTTATTGGAAATACCCCACTTGTAGAAGTGAAAAATATAGAAAAACAAGAACAACTTCCAGCCCGCATTGCTTTGAAATTAGAAGCGAAAAACCCAGGAGGAAGTGTAAAAGATCGTGTTGCTTTAAATATGATTTTAAAAGCAGAACAAGAAGGCTTAATTAAAGAAGGAACAACAATTATCGAAGCAACTTCTGGAAATACCGGAATCGGCTTGGCCATGGTCGCCGCAAGACGTGGTTATGATGTTGTGATCGTTATGCCAGATTCAATGTCCATCGAAAGAAGAAATCTACTCAAGGCATTTGGTGCTAAATTAGAACTGACTCCAGGAGCTAAAGGCATGGCGGGGGCCATTGAACGCGCGAATGAATTAGCCCAAGAACTGGGAAATGTGTTCATTGCTGGTCAATTCGAAAACAAAGCCAATCCCGAAGTGCACTATCTGACAACGGGGCCTGAAATTTGGAATGATACAGACGGGACTGTTGATATTTTTGTATCTGGCGTGGGTACTGGCGGAACGATTAGTGGTACGGGAAAATATTTGAAAGAAGAAAACCCCAATATTCAAATCGTTGCGGTTGAACCAGCTACATCCGCGGTGCTTTCTGGACGAGAAAAAGGAGCACACGGCATTCAAGGAATCGGTGCTGGTTTTATCCCGAATACTTTAGATACAGAAATTTATGATGAAATTATAACGATCGAAGATGAACAAGCTTATCAAGCGGGGCGTCAATTAGCCCAAACAGAAGGAATTTTAGTCGGTATTTCTGCCGGAGCTGCGTTTGCGGCGGCTAAAGAACTCGCAAAACGACCAGAAAACAAAGGGAAACTGATCGTTGCGCTTTTACCTGATACGGGCGATCGCTATTTATCAACGAAACTGTTTAGTGAATAAAAAAGGCAGGTCAGCACGACCTGCCTTTTTTAGAGAATCATTAAAGGTCAATGATATCGTTATGTTTGTTGAATGCTTGGAAAACCAAAATGACTGATTCGACAATTAAAACCCATCCAGTAATGGTCATAATCATGTCAATCACACTTGAAGGTCTAAACATCAAGAAGACTGCGGCCACAAGCATGACGAGCGCAACCGCAAAATCCATGCCCCAAGAAGCAATGCCGGAGCGTTTAAAGATGAATGCTTTTTGGAGTTGAGAAAGTGATTGGATCAAAATAAAGATCCCGGCCAAAATTGGAAACATATTCAACAATAAATTTGGATTCACGGCCAATAGAAACCCGAAAACAAGTGCTGGAATTCCAACAACCATGGCAGAAAGACCGATGGCTTGATCTTTGGCGCTAAAATATGTAAAAAGCTCATAACCACCAAATACACAAGCAAAAATGCCGAGCATGCGGATGGTCGCGGTTAAAATACTTCCAGAAAAGACGCATAAAACTAATCCAAAGAGAAAATACATCAATGCGATCAGAAGTGTCTCTTTTTTAGATGGGGATAAAAAACGTTTCATACTATCTCCTCAACTTTCTAAGTTCATTATTGATCACGATGCCGTGATTTTGATTCAAGATGCCTGACTTTCTGATTGATCTGGGCCAACAATCTAAAAATATAGAACTATCTAAATTATAGAACGAATTTGAACAAATAAATCTTACAATGACAAACGAAAAAATTTAGCAGGCAATGGCGCAGATCGAGATTTTAAGCGCCGTTTTTGAAAAGCATATAAATCGCGTTAGAATGAAGATGGAAATGAAAAGAAATCATTCGTTGATCTAAGTTCAACGTAAAAAGGAGAAAATATGGCAAAAAAAGCTGCAGTAGTAATGGATACAGGATTTGAAGAATTAGAAGCAATGGGACCTATTGCTTTATTACGTCGTGCCGGAATGGAAGTCGATTTAGTGAGCGCTCATAATGGCGATGAAGTAACAGGAAGATTTGGTGTGACTTATAAACCAGCAACACCATTTAAAGACTATGATTTTTCAAATGTTGATGTTCTCATTGTTCCAGGTGGTGGTCATTGGCCAAAAATTGAAGCGAATGAAGAAGTCAAACAAGTGATTCGTCAGTTCTATGATGATCCAAATAAATGGCTTGCGGCAATTTGTGCAGCACCAACGATTCTTGGACGCATGGGACTTTTAAAAGGGAAAAACTATACTTGTTTTACATCCATGGACGAAGACTTTGGTGGAACATATATCGATCAAAGAGCCGTTGTGGATGGTCATTTAATTACGGGTAGATCCGCCGATGCTTCAATTGATTTTGCGTATGCGATCATGGAATCTGTACTGGGAAAAGAAAAAACAGAAGAAGTGAAAGCCTCTATCTTTGCTCACTAATCTAAAAACAATAAAAGAATAAGAAAAGGGAGAATAGAACGAAAAGAATCTATTCTCCCTTTTTTAGTGAGTTTTATTTTTGGGATTCTGTTGGTGTTTCTTGTAAGAATGTTTTGATCTTTTGACCATCTAAGAATCCTTCCAAGTAGAGTTTATGTAAGTTTGTTGAATCACGAGCCAAGGTGTCGATGCCCATTGTATCGGCAGGAGCAACAATCAAAACTTTACCTTCTTTTTCCATTTCTTTAGCTTGGGCAACGATTTGGTTATATCGATCTGCACGAGTCCGTAAACCTTCAGCAGCTTGTGGGTAATGTTTCATAAAGGCTGCTAGGGTAGCATCCTTGAGCGGTTTACGATCGACGTCGGAAGGCTTGGTTAAAACGATGACGATTTTGTCAGCGCCCATTTCTAATGCTTTTTCCAAAGGAATGGTGTCAGATAAAGCGCCATCAAAGAACGGAACACCAGCAATCATATACGGTTTATTGACCACTGGAATGGAACAGCTCGCTTTGAAGATATCGTATTGGTTTTCTTCTAACCAACGACGATCAAAATAGGCCGGTTTACCAGTGATCGCATTTGTTGCCACAACGATCATTTGCGTATTTGATTTTTTGAACGTTGCGTAGTCTAATGGGAATTCGCCATCCGTATTGGAAAGCGTACTGTAAATGTAATCAAGATCGACAAAAGAACCTGTTTTGAAGAAGTTATGAACAGACATATATTCAGGACGAGCCGAGTATTCCCGATAGAACATGTAGTTTCGACCGATTTGGTTGGCTAGATAACTAGCAATATTAGCAGAGCCAGCACTAATGCCAATTGCGATATCAAATTGGATTTCATCCATTAAACAAGCATCAAACACACCAGCGGCATACATGCCACGCATACCACCGCCAACATCAATAACTGCAGTTTTCATATTCAATATCCTTTCGAATGATTATTTTTTAATTCTTCATCATTATAGAGCGAGAGGAGGATAAATCAGGCATGACATGCTTTTCAAATTTCAATACTTAAGTTGCTATTTTAAAAAATGAGTTTTTGAAAAAAGGCCGATAAAGATGATTCTTGATTTCGATCTCTGCATGAACTACAATAATTCTACGTGTGTGCCCGTAGCTCAATGGATAGAGTGACAGATTCCGATTCTGGCGGTTGGAGGTTCGAGTCCTCTCGGGCGCGCCATTTTTTTATTTATTCTCAATCATGGATGTCCATATAGCTCAGCAGGATAGAGCGATCGCCTCCTAAGCGATAGGTCGAAGGTTCGAATCCTTTTATGGACGCCAGCCAACAATGCTGTAAGACTTTACGTTTAAGGTTTTACAGCTTTTTGTTTTCCGGAAACCATTGATCGAATAAAAGAGAAGTATTCGGATTATGTAATGCCTATCGACAATATGCGTTTTATGGTTAGACCTAAAGATAGATAATGAAGGACGAATAGAATGATTACTTATGAAGACGCGAAAGCGAAGAAGATTATATCGACGGTTTTGGTATCGTTATTCTAAAAGACAATGGAGAATCGTTTGGATGGACGAATTACATTTTAGATTTGCATTCTGACCCCAAACCGAAAGAGATCGATTTTTTATGGGTATAGTTTACAGCATCGGAAAAATAGTGAAAAAAACGATTTATAAAACGATATAACATATGGATGAAATGAGGATATTTATTGCGTATATGGATATTCTATCTCCATCAAATTTATTGAGATCTCCATCATTTGACGATAGAATGATGGAGATAAATCTGAAATGAAGGAGATTCCTATGAGAAATTTTGATTTCGTTGTAAGTCCTGCAAAGTTGTTAACACCTGAAATTGTTCAGATGGTTAGCAGCATCCATGAACATAAAGGCAAACAGGAATTATTTCTCGAAGCCAATGTAGATGAATTGAAAACACTCTTAGAAGTTGCATTGATTCAGAGTACGGGAGCATCCAACCGAATCGAAGGTATATTTACAAGCGATAAGCGTTTGGAAGAATTGGTAAGTCAAAAATCAGCCCCCCGCAACCGATCTGAGCAGGAAATTGCTGGTTATCGTGAAGTACTTTCTGCAATTCACGAAGGTTATGAATATATCAATCCAAGACCGAGCGTTATTTTGCAGTTACATCGAGATCTGTACTCCTATTCACAGGGATCTGCTGGTGGAAGTTATAAGAATTCCGATAATGTAATTGCAGAAACAGATGCCGAGGGTCATCAGAAGGTACGTTTTATTCCAGTTCCTGCATTTCAGACTGCTGAAGCGATGGAAGAACTTTGCGCTCGCTTCCTTGAAGCATGGGAAGCTGATCGCATTGACAAACTGGTTTTGATTCCCATGTTCATTCTGGACTTTCTGTGCATCCATCCTTTCAATGACGGAAATGGTAGGATGAGCCGTTTGTTGACCACTCTGCTTTTTTATAAGGCGGGATACATCGTTGGAAAATATGTCAGTATGGAAATGCTGATTGAAAAGACAAAAGAAACATATTATGAAGCACTTCAAGCAAGTTCTACTGGCTGGCATGAGGGCGAAAACAGCTATGAGCCTTTTGTTAAATATTATCTGGGTATCATGTTGAAAGCATACAATGAATTCGAAAGCCGTGTAGAGCATTTGAAGCATCGGAGTCTTTCTAAGCCTGATAGAATTAAAGCGGTTATTGATAACAAGGTTGGCAAAATTACAAAGAAAGAAATCATGGATCTTTGTCCGGATATAAGCAAAATTACCGTGGAAAGGACTTTGACGAATCTGGTTAAGAGTGGGTATATCGTAAAAGTTGGTGCAGGTCCATCTACTGGTTATGTCCGTGTTTAAAAATATGAAAAGCAGCTTATAAATTTGTCAGTCAAAAACGCATGGACAAACCAACTCGTATGCGGGACATTAATTGTAGACAAGAAAATATCTTGTACTTACGATAGGAAAGTTGAATTGAATACTGTTTAACCATGATCGAACGTACGAAGCATGGTGGTCATATAATAGATGTCGATGGTAATATCAAGCCATTCCCCGATTATTAGCTGAAGCAAACAATCAGCTAACTTTCAGAGCTTGACAGAGGGGTGTTCAGAATAACTCAAATTGAATCGCAAACAGTTTTATATAGTGTCCTACTTGGTTTTACCTTACCTCATATTGATAGAGAGTGACAATAGGTTGGAGCCCTCCTAAGCGATAGGTCGAAGGTTCGAATCCTTTTATGGACGCCAGCCAACAATGCTGAAAGCCTAAAGATCAAAGGCTTTCGGCTTTTTTTATCGCAACAATGCTGATGTTGTTTGTTTTTTATTTTCCCTTACCCTGCGAACAATCCCTTAAGTATTGCTTCAAATTAAGGGTAAGTCATATTTGCAAAGTAAAATAGAAGCAAAGGGTAATGTTTAAATCAAAAAACGAAAGAATAAAGTTCAAACTTTGTTCAGATTTATATGTAGTTGGATTTCATAATCCGCCTCTAATATAACGATTGAAAAGAGAGGCGGATATTTATGGCAGCAAAATCAACAAAATATATCACGATCGGTGGAACAGCGTTCTTGATTTTATTTCTGTACTATTTGATCTCGAATGGCTGTTTAACAAATCCTGATCAGCTAGAACTTGTGATTAAAAGTTTTGGCATTTTAGCTCCGATATTTTTCTTAACCCTTCAAATTATTCAAGTGATCATTCCGATTATTCCGGGTGGAATTACTGCGGGGATTGGCGTGATCTTGTTTGGGCCTTTTTGGGGGTTTGTCTTAAATTATGCCGGCTCGATGATGGGGGCTATTATTGCCTTTATCATGGTGAAGCACTATGGGCATGATTTCATCTTAAAATTCACAGATCAAAAAACATATGATCAATATATTGGCTGGTTAGATAAAGGGAAAAAGTTTGATCGATTCTTTTCGTTTGCGATCTTAGTTCCAGGATTTCCTGATGATCTTCTGTGTATGATTGCGGGTTTGACAAGTATGAGTCTTAAAAAATTTATTTTCATTATCGCAACTTGTAAACCTTTAGCCTTAATCGCTTATTCATGGGGGATTAAAGAGATTATTATGAGAATTGGCACAATGTTTTAGTTGAAGATTGAAATCGCAGAACAATCAGTTTGTAATTGAGAATAGAAAAAATGAAGGGGCGTGAATGTGTTGGAATACAATATTTTAGTTGTTGAAGACGAAAGTGGGATTAGAGAAACGATTAAGATTTTTTTGGAAAACCAAGGTTATCATGTTTTTACTGCCCAAAACGGAGTAGAAGGCTTAGAGATTATTCAAAATACGGATATTCATTTAGCAGTTGTCGATATCATGATGCCTGTTATGGATGGGATGACGATGGTATTAAAACTAAGAGAAAAATATGATATGCCCGTCATTTTCTTAAGCGCAAAATCGGAAGATATCGATAAAATCAAAGGTTTAAATGTTGGGGCGAATGACTATATCACCAAACCATTTGAACCTTTAGAATTAATTGCGCGAGTGAATTCGAACTTAAGAAGATATACGCAAATTTTAAAATTAAAACAAGGTTATCAAGAAGAAGCTAATCAAGAAATCTTGCAAGTGGGGGATTTGGTTCTCAATAAAGAAACAAAACAAGTGACCATTCGCAATCAAGAATTACATTTAACTTTAAAAGAATTTCAGATTTTAGAATTGTTTATGAGCCAGCCCGGAAGAGTGTTCTCCAGTGAACAAATCTATGAAAGTGTTTGGAAAGAGATGGCGGTGAACACCGATACGATTATGGTTCATATCCGCCGATTACGTAAAAAAATTGAAGAAGATCCTAAAAATCCGGAATACATCAAAGTTGTATGGGGAATTGGATATAAGATCGAAAAAATGTGAGAAAGAGTATGAAGAAAAGAAATAATATTTTTACAATCATACTGACAACACTTTTAGCCCTCATGAGTTTTATGGCGATTAGTTTTTATGATAATGCCAATACAAGAGATATTGATCGAATTAAAGATATTGAATATTATTTTTCAGATGAATTCCAATACACAACTTTAGGATTAACGATGCAACTCGATTCATCGTATACGCCTCTACAATTCTCTGATGAAGTTGATGAGGGGAAAAAGGAATATTTGAAAAGTGAATTTAATAATCAATTAGAAGATATTAGAAGTTTTTTGCATATGGATAAAGATTTTTTCTATCTTGCAAAAAACACGAAAACCCAACAAGTTGTGACCAATATCGAGAATTATGATCCAAACACATTTAACTTAGATGATTATGGCTACACAATCCATGTTAATTACGATAAAGAGGGGTATTGCACAACAGAAGGTCCGATTGCTCTTGTGTTTTCTGACCTTGAAGCAGATGAGTTATTCGATCGATATACACAATTTGAATATGAAGATCAATTCTCTGAAGCATTAGGAAATGATGTCTCTGTCAATAAACCAAAGAACGTGGATATCTATTATATGTTTTCAAAAGATATCCAGTCTTTTTATGGATTATCGGGCTATTTAAATTCATGGGAACACTATAATGCCTTTAGTGCGGTAATTTACTGCATATTCGCAGCTTTTTTGATTTTGTTGATCCTTTTCTATCCAATTCGATATGTGCAACAAGCTAACCCTTTTAAAACCGTGAAGGAATGGAGTTTTGAAATCAACTTAGTCACATGGACGAGTATTGTCTCTTTCTCCTTTTTAGCAATCTTAGTGCTAGCGGGAACAACGATTAATGGCCAACTGAGCTATTTGTTGTCGAGCTTTGGAATTGGATATGCAAATCCATTGTTGTTGGTGATCAACTTTGTTGTTTGGTATTTATCTTTACTCGTTGTGGCCATCGGGGCATTCTTGATTAAGTACATCGTCACTTATGGTCCAATCCGCTATATCAAAGATTACACATTGGTGTCAAAATTCTTTGCATATATCAAAGAGAAGCTAAATCTAATTTCAGAAATCGAACTGACATCACCAATGAATACAACGATCATGAAGTATGTGTTGATTAATGGAGCGATTACCATCTTTATTGCAATCTGGAACGTTCCATTGTCGATTGTATTTGCGATCATTTATACACTTGTTCTTTTCTTTTATGCCAAAAAGAAAACGCAAGAAATACAGTCTAACTACAATACTCTTTTAAATTCTATTCAAAATATCATTTCTGAAGATTTTGATACGATCACAGAAAAAGATTTCGGTATATTTGAATCTAGCAAAAAAGAGTTGAGTCAACTGAGCAAAAACTTTGAATTGGCGATTCAAGAAAAAGTGAAATCAGAAAAAATGAAAACCGAATTGATTTCAAATGTCTCGCATGATTTAAAAACACCACTGACCTGCATCAAAAACTATCTCGTGTTATTGAAGGACGATGATATTACATTAGAAAATAAACATTATTATCTAGAACAACTGAATTTGTATACGAATAGACTGAAGAACTTGATTGAAGACTTATTTGAAATCAGCAAAGTCGATAGTGGTAATATCAATCTGAATATCCAAGAATTAGATATCGTGTCCTTACTTAATCAAGCTTATCTAGAAAATGAAGATATGTTAGAGTCTAAAGACATCACTTTCATCAAAAAATCGAATGCCGAAAAGCTGGTACTCAATCTAGATAGTGATAAAACATATCGTGTGTTTGAAAACTTGCTGACGAATATTGATAAATATGCATTGCCAGGCAGTCGTGCTTATTTGACATTGACGGAATTGCCCGATCAAGTCGAAATTGAATTCTCTAATATTTCCGAAGTGGCGATGGATTTTACTTCTGAAGAAATCACAGAACGCTTTGTACGTGGGGATAAGTCGCGTTCCAAACAAGGCAGTGGATTAGGTTTAGCGATCGCTCGTAGTTTTACCGAAGCCCAAGGGGGAACATTCAAGATCACAATTGATTGTGATTTATTTAAAGTGAAGATCACATTCCCTAAAAATGAAATGAGCAAAGAAAATAGAACAGAACAATAAACATGAAGCCGTCTTGATCGTAAAGAAAAAGACGGCTTTTATTCTGCGTGAATTTTGAGTGTTGTAGGTAAAACAGAAAAAGTGAATGGATAAAGATAGATTTTTTTCAGACAATGTTTAGTTCTATAGCCGATCATAGTTTAGACCTCTTTTAAATACTGTGTATAGAAAGAAGGTCGGTTTTATGTTCACCTTGATCACTTCCACAATCAGTTTTATCTGTCTATTGAGCTTTTTTGTTTATGAATTGAATCAAACGAGTTTAAATAGCACAATTAAAACTTTGCTTGCTGTTTTTCGTATTTTAAAAATGGGCCAAAAAAGTGCTGATCGGATTTGAAATCTGTACCACCTTGCTTGTAATGTTTCTCCGTAAAGGAGGACAAGAAAGGTGCTTTCAATTATGAAGATTTTTGAATATATAGATTTACGAGAAAGCGGAATTTCATCTAGAAAAGCTGCTGAGCTGTGTGCTATATCGAGAACAACTGGAGAAAAGTATTATCGTAAATTCAAAGAGAACAGAGCTTCTCTTGTGGATAATCCAACCTGGGAAAACAGTCAGGTGTTGATCGAGGAGTGTCTCACTCCTCCTTCTTACAACACTTCAACACGGTGCCCAAGAAAGTACACTCCAGAAGTTGATGCTTTATTGGATCAAATTCTTGAAAACGAAGAAGAAAAAACGCGTCTGTTGGGGAATTCTCATAAGCAGCAGTTGACCTGTATGCAGATTTGGGAATTGATCAAAAACGCTGGATTCGATGTTGGATTATCGACGATCACAAAAAAGATCAAAGAGAAGAAAAACCGACACAAAGAATGCTTCATCAGCCAAGAGTATGAACCAGGAGATAGATTTGAATATGACTTTGGCGAAGTGAAGTTGATGATTAATGGTCAGAAAAAAACATTCTACTTAGCGGTTATGACTTCTCCATGGTCAGGATATAGAGCTGCTTACTTATATGAAAATCAAAAAAGTCAGGTGTTTTTCGAATCAATGATCCGTTTCTTTCATGAAGTAGGAGGTTGCTTTAAAGAAGGTGTTTTCGACAACATGAGAAACGTGGTCTCAAAATTCATCGGTAAAACTGAAAAAGAAATCAATCCAGAATTGATCCGTTTTGCCCATTACTATGGCTTTCGGATCAATGTGACTAACGCATTCTCTGGAAATGAGAAAGGATCGGTTGAACGGTCAGTAGAGGTGGTTAGAAATAGGAGCTTTGCCTTGAAATATCAGTTTGACAGTTTGGAAGAAGCAAGAATATGGCTAAAAAACTGCCTTTCCGATCTGAATAAGGACACAAAATGGAAGGAAGAACAGTTGTTTCTGATTCCTCTTCTTCCTGATTACGAAGCCGCAAAAATAGTCGACCGGACAGTCAACAAGTATTCTTTGATTAGCGTAGATGGAAATCAGTATTCGGTTCCTGACTATCTCGTCGGCAAAGAAGTCAGAGTAAAAATTTACACAGAAACAGTTAAGGTCTATTACGAACATAGCCAAGTGGCCGAGCACAGAAGAATCAATGATGACAAACAAAAAACGTGCTTCGATATACGACACTATCTAAGCACGCTGAGAAAAAAGCCTGGAGCATTGAGAAACAGCGCCGCCCTCAAAGCTGAACCAGAACTTAAAACTATTTACGACAACTATTTTAGCGAAAAACCGAGAGAATTCATAGCTATACTCACTCGGAATAAGAATCTTCCTTTAGATCAACTGAAAGAATTGCTCAAAATGGAAGCTTGCCAAGCGCCTTACCCTCAACCAGTTTACGAGCCCCTAGCTGATCAATTGCAGGGATACCAGGCACTGTTTGCCTAGAAAGTGAGTATGAAAATGATGATAGAAGTATATGCCAAAAGACTTCGCTTGCCCTTTATTCGGAATAACTATAGAGATCTCATCGCGGATGCAAGAGAAAATAAACCAGATTATGCAGAATTCCTAGAAGAGATTCTTAAGGGAGAGACGATGAGTCGGAATGAGAACTGTATCCAAAAACGGCTGCAGTTAGCGCATTTTCCCAATCGAATGACACTCGAAGATTTTCAGACGGAACATCTAAGAATTGAGATTCAGCAGAAAGTAAAAGAGTTATCGACTTTAGAGTTTATCCAAAAAGGAGAAAACGTGATACTTATTGGGAATCCAGGGACAGGAAAAAGTGCGTTATCAATCTGTCTAGGTGTAGAAGCCTGCTTGAACAACATGAGCGTTCTATTTATTGGTGTATCCGATCTTTTGATTGAGATCCGAGAAGCAATGAGTCAGAACCAAATTCTGCGCTATAAGAAACGTTTTGAAAGTTTTGATCTCGTGATATTAGACGAACTAGGTTACTGCTCATTTGATCAGAAATCAGGAGAAATACTGTTTAATTTGATTTCAAGCCGAAATGGCAAGAAATCCATCGTTGTCACCAGTAACCTAGAGCTGAATCGATGGAAAGAGATCTTTAGGGACGAAGTGCTGACAGCGGCTATGATAGACAGACTTGCTTATAAGGCACATATGATCAATATGACTGGCCAGAGCTACAGGCTAAAAGAAACAAAGAAATGGGTTGAAGAAAAATCAGAGAAATAAATTTTAAAAAACGCGCCACCCCCTAGGGGGTGTTAAGGAGAAGGAACTGCTCTATGAAAGAGCAGTATTCTTCTCCCTTAAGTGGATCAGATTTCAATTACGCAAGTGGACCAATTTTCAATTGACAAAAACACTTGCTATGTTGTTCTCACTGCCGACATTCAAAGTGAATAGTGTCTTATTTATATTTGAAGTACATTTCGTTGTGTTCACTTTGTTATTTGAATTTTGTTTTAAAAAGTTGATGAAAACAGATCGAACAAATTATAAAGGATTTTCTCTATGCATCCCGATTCCATTTGTTCTTGCAATGTTATTTATGTGTTATGGCTCGTATAATATGAACCATATTGTGAAAACGGAATACACGATTGATACGCAAAAATCTTTATCTAAAGATTACAAAATTGCGATGATTTCCGATTTGCATTATCCAAACTCGACAAATAAAGAAGAGCTTTCTTCTCTTGTTAAACGAATCGCCAAGGAAAAACCTGACTTTGTGATGTTGTGTGGCGATATCATTGATGAACATACGACACCACAAGAAAGAATCGATACCTTTGAAACACTCGGACAATTGAGTCAAACTTCTCAAGTGTTTTATGTTTATGGAAATCATGACACAGGGAAACATTCGTTTTATAACCGTATTGCCAGTGATCAACTAGAATCGTTGATTGAGAACAATGGGATTCGTGTTTTAAATGATGAACAAATTATCATCCATGATGAAGTCTCCATTATCGGTAGAAAAGACTATAGTTTACAGAACCGGATAGATCTGCCGGAATATTTTATAGACGATAAAACGTACAATATCGTTTTGGATCATCAACCTAAAAATTTAACAGAATGTAGTCAAAATAAAGTGGATCTACATTTATCGGGTCATACGCATGCAGGACAAATCTTTCCGCTATACTATGTATACGAATTATTGAATATTAATGAAATGAACTATGGTTTAAAACAAGTGGATCAAATGTCTGCCATCAATACGTCTGGTGTTTCTGGCTGGGGATTTGCGATTCGCACCGAACATCATAGTGAATTTGTGATCGTTAATATACATTAGATAATTTAAATCAGGGGGATTTAATGGAGCACAAATACGATAAATTGTTGAAAGCCACGATTTGGATTTATGTCATCACATTGATCGGGGCATTTGTTTATAATTTTCAAATTAAGAATATGCAAGGAGTAGGGATGAGCGTTGTCGCCATGCTTACCCCCTGGATCGTACCGATTTCCTTTAAAGTTCTAAAATTAAAAGCAACCAATGAAGTGTATCTTTTGAATGTTGTATTCGTCTATTTTGCTTCATTGATCGGTAGTTGCCTAGGTGGATATACTGTTCCATTCTTTGATAAAATCGTGCATTTTTTTAGTGGCATCTTGATGTCTGTTGTCGCAATGATGATGTTTAGTTGGATCAAGCAAGAAGAAAAGATTAAAGATCCAAAAGATGTTTGTATCTTGTATTTATTTATCAATGCAGCCAATTTAGCTGTTGCTGCACTATGGGAATTCTATGAATACTTCATGCTGATTTTCTTCAATAATGATTGTATCAATCACTATACAACAGGGGTTCATGACTCGATTACGGATATGTTATGTGCATTTGTTGGAGGCTTATTGATCACGTATCTTGTCTTTCGCTATTACAAGATGGGGAAAAAAGGATTCTTTATTGAATTGCATCAAAACTTTTATAAGCACAACAACAAAAATGGTGAGAATATAGAAAAAGGGTTCAACTAGTTTGAACTCTTTTTTTCGAACAAGATAGCCTGTTGGCTAGGCGTTTGCATTCTCATGGCAATAAAGATTGAGGTGTGTTATGGTGCAGACGAATATAATGTTGAAGAAGGTGTGAGTTGAATGTCCCAAGTAACAAAACGAGCATTAGAGCAATCTCTTAAAAATTTGTTGCTCAAAAAGCCATTAACCAAAATTACAGTCGGTGATATTACCGAGGATTGCGGAATCAATCGCATGACGTTTTATTATCACTTCAAAGATATCTATGATTTAGTCGAATGGTCATGCCTAGAAGATGCCAAACGGGCATTGGAAGAAAAGAAAACCTACGATACTTGGCAACAAGGTTTCTTGCAAATCTTTAAAGCGGTACAAGAAAACAAGCCATTTATTTTGAATGTTTACCGTTGTGTACATCGCGAGCAAGTAGAAAAATACTTGCAACCGCTTGTGGATCAGTGGCTTTTAGATGTGATTAACGAAGAGGCTACAGGGGTAATTGTGCGCGATGAAGATAAACAGTTTATTGCCAAAGTTTATTCTTATATGTTTATTGGCTTGATGCTTGATTGGATCAAAGACGATATGCGCGAAGATCCTAAACAAATCGTAGATAATCTTTCTAAGGTTATAAAAGGGTCTATTTCAACGGCTCTTTCGCGATTTAAACTCTAAATTTATCATTTTGAAGAGTTTGATAAAATTTTTTACACCTTATTGCTCCATGATAAAAATTTAGTCATGGGGCTTTTTTTGTTTATTGTGCCTCTTTTGAAACGGAACATAATGAGGGCGTAAACAAAAACAGGAGGTTTTAATGATATGTATTACTCTGCAGGAAATTATGAATCATTTGCTCATCCAGAAAAACCAAAGGATGTAGACAAAAAATCCGCTTATATTATCGGGACAGGTTTAGCTGGATTGACCGCTGCCTTTTATCTTGTTCGTGATGGACAAATGAAAGGGGAACATATCCATCTATTGGAAAAATTAGAACTTGCCGGAGGAAGTTGCGACGGACGTAAAGATGTAACGAAAGGATTCTTCATGCGTGGCGGTCGTGAAATGGATAACCACTTTGAAATTATGTGGGATACATTCCGTGATGTACCTTCTATTGAAACACCAGGTGTTTCCGTATTGGATGAATATTATTGGCTCAATAAACACGATCCAAACTATTCCTTATGTCGTGCGACTGTAAATTGTGGTCAAGATGCCCATACAGATAAAAAATTCGAATTGGATAAAGACTCCGCAATGGCTTTATCGAAATTATTCTTAACACCAGAAAAAGACTTGGAAAATAAAAAGATTTCCGATGTCCTTCCAGAATCTTTCTGGAAAACGAATTTCTGGCTCTATTGGCAGACAATGTTTGCCTTCCAACGTTGGTCTAGTGCTTTGGAAATGAAACGTTACTTATGCCGTTATGTTCACCACATTGATGGATTACCAGACTTTACCGCATTACGTTTCACAAAATATAACCAATACGAAAGTATGATTCTCCCTTTAGTTAAATATCTAGAAAGTCATGGTGTTCGTATTGAATATGGCATGGATGTCAAAAACGTCATCATCGAAACGGTCGGAGATAAGAAAATCGCTAAACAAATTATTTATGTCAAAGATGGTCAAGAACAGTCTATTGATTTAATTGAAGATGATCTTGTCTTTATTACTAACGGATGCTGCACAGATACTTCTTGTTATGGGGATCAGAAACATGCTCCAGATTTATCAGCGGTTAAAAATGGTTATGGCGAATCTTGGGATATGTGGAAAGCAATCTGTGCTCAAGCTGAACATGGAGAATATGGAAATCCAGACGCATTCTGCAGCAATGTAGAAGCAACAAACTGGATGAGTGCTACAGTGGCTACTTCTAATGAAGAAATCATTGAACACATTATGAACGTTTGTAAACGTGATCCACGGGCAGGTAAAGTGACAACTGGCGGTATTGTTACCGTTAAAGATAGCACAGATAACTGGTATCTTTCTTGGACAATCAACCGTCAACCACAATTCAAATCTCAAGATAAAAACATGGTTTTAATTTGGTTATATGGTTTGAGCACAAATAAAGAAGGAAACTATATGAAAAAAGCAATGCGTGATTGCACAGGTGAAGAAATCTGTCGTGAATGGTTATATCACATCGGCATTCCAACAGATGAAATTGATGATCTTGCACAAAATGCCTGCAATACAACAACTTGCTTCATGCCTTATATCAATGCCTTCTTCCAACCAAGAAAACAATCCGATCGTCCAAAAATTGTACCAGATGGTGCAGTAAACTTTGCGTTCATCGGTCAATTTGCGGAAACACCACGCGATACAATTTTCACTACTGAATATTCAATGCGTACAGGTATGGAATCTGTTTATACTTTATTGGATATTGATCGTGGTGTACCAGAAGTTTGGGGAAGTAAATATGATGTACGTGAACTTTTACGTGCTAGCTATTATGCCCTCGATAAAAAGCCAATTACAGAAGTAGGATTATCTTTTAAAGAAAGAGAAGCAATCAAACTCTTGCTGAAAAAAGTAAAAGGAACTGATGTAGAAATTTTACTTAAAGAAAGCGGCTTAATCGGATAAAAGAATAAGAATAGAGGTCGAATGTAGAACTTGAAATAGGTTCGAATTCGACCTTTTTATATTGCTTGTTTTGCAGATCACCATAGATCAAAGACAAAAGAAGATTTATTTAAGAAACTTCGCCCAAAAAATGTTATGAATAATAATGTACATCGTATAAAAAGTTCAACAACAACATAATAATAGAAATCAACAGATTGGAAAGAAGGGTTCAATCATGAAAATATCTTTGATCTGTACAGGTGGACTATCAACAGATTGGATTGTTGAAAAAATAGAAACCTACGCGCAAGAACACGGGCAAGTTGTCGACATTCAGACATTTGGTGCGGCTGATTATGATCCAGGAGCAAGCGAAGGGGATGCAGTATTGTTAGGGCCACAGATCGGTTATTATCAAGAAGAAGTGCAAGAAAAATTGGGAATGGAAGTGGGGGTGATTTCTTCGGCTGACTATGCCACAGCCAATATTGGCGACATTCTCATGATGGCCAAAAAACTAGCGAAAAAAAGAAGTGATAAACCAAGTGAAACAGCAAAAAAAGAAGAATAAAAAAGGGAGACCAATTTTGTTCTTCTTTTTTTGTTTACTACAAATAGACGAAATGACGTAATGGTTATCCGGCGTGGATGGAAATGATGAAAAATGTGAAAACAATGTAAAATAAATTCTGTTTGTTTTTCTTTTATTTTCAATAGTGTACAATGAAAGCGCATTGGTTTTCAAATTCGGGGCTAGGAAATAGTACGAAATAGGTTGTTAAATCTACGTATTTGGTATGAATGTATTGTATAAATATTTGTAAATATTTAATAATTTAGAAATGAAACAATTCATTTTAAGAAGTACACTTCAAGCATAGATTTAAAGAATATTACTATTTTCTCAATCGATCAAAAATCTATGACACAAGGAGGATCTAATATGTCAAAAGAATTAAATGAAGTAAAAATCGAAGATGTGAAAGTTAAGGTTTTACTTGATGAAGAAAAAGTTCCAACTCTAGAAACATCGAAAAAACAAAAAAGCTTTGGCGAACTCCTCGAACAGTTCTGGAGATTGGACGAAGATTTAGTTGAAGAATAAAATTAAACGCATGAATAATAAAGAAGAGGGAATGGAAAGCCCCCTTTTTTTGTGCAACGAAAAAGCGTGAATCGTGATGATCCAAGAGTTAAAAGGTATAAATCGAATCATCGTAATCCAAACGATTTGCAAACATGAAATAAAGCGAAAGCAAGAGGGAAAAGTGAAGAAATTTTCATTTTCTAACATAAAGAGAAAACGATGGACTTCGCATAGGAAAAGTAACCGAAAACGATGTAAACATTTGACCAATAGGCCAATAATAGGCAAAATAATAGCGCTAGAGGTATACCTAGCGTATCGCTTAGCTTTTTTTTAGGTAAAATCTGTTGGTTTTATGAAGAATGAGCGAAAATATAAATAAGCGAAATTGTGAAAAAATGAGCATACTTGTGAATATCTAGACTTTTTAAACTTTTAAGGTATTCTATTAAAAGGCTCAAAAAAGCCGCAAAATTAAGGAAAATAACATGACGAAAATTGATCAACTATCAGTGAATGCAATACGAATTCTCGCTGCTGACACAATTCAGAAAGCGAAATCTGGACACCCAGGCGCACCTTTGGGAACAGCACCAATGATGTATGAGCTCTACACTCATGAACTCAATCACAATCCACAAGATCCAAAATGGGAAAACCGTGATCGTTTCATCCTTTCAGGTGGACACGGATCTGCTGGATTATATTCTTTACTTCATTTATTTGGATACAAGATCAGCATGGATGATCTTAAAAACTTCCGCCAATTAGATTCATTAACTCCAGGACATCCTGAATATGGACATACTGATGGAGTGGAATGTACAACAGGACCATTAGGGTCTGGTTTATCCGCAGCTGTAGGTATGGCAATTGCGGAAGCTTACTTAGCAGAAAAATTTAACCGCCCAGGATTCCCAATCGTCGACCATAACACATACGTTGAAGTCGGTGATGGAGACTTAATGGAAGGTATTTCCCAAGAAGCATTGTCTTTAGCGGGAACTTTAAAACTGGATAAAATGATTATCCTTTATGACTCCAACGATATTACTATCGAAGGCGATACTCATCCAACATTTGGCGAAGATGTTAACCGCCGTATGGAAGCATTAGGATTCAACACTTGGTTTATTGAAGATGGAAATGATCAAGATGCAATTCGCCAAGCAATCGAAGAAGCAAAAGCAGATCATGAAAAACCATCCTTCATTACAGTAAAAACAAGAATCGGTTACGGTTCTCCAAAAGAAGGTTTAGCAAGCAGCCATGGTGAACCACTTGGCGTAGAAAACGTTGCAGCCCTGAAGAAAAACTTAGGCTGGGACGAAGATAAATTCTTCTATGTTCCTGAAGAAGTTTATGCAAACTTCAAAGAACAAGCACAACGTGGTGCACAAGCACAAGCACAATGGGAAGAAATGTATGCACAATATAAAGAACAGTATCCAGAAGTGGAAGCTGCTTATCGTGCAATGTTCGTTAAAGAACCAACAGCGGACAAAATTGAAGCCCTTGATTTATTTGCTCCAGTAGAAAAAGCAGAAGCAACACGTGTTTCTTCTGGTCGAATTCTGAATAAATTAAAAGACGTAATGCCTAACTTAATTGGTGGATCCGCTGACTTAGGTCCATCCAACAAAACAATTATGGAAGGTGAAGACTTCTTTACTGCTGAAAACCGCAATGGACGCAACATCCACTTTGGTGTTCGTGAACTTGCGATGGCAGGAATTTGTAACGGTTTGGCTTTAGCTGGACTTCGTCCATATGCGGGAACATTCTTTGTATTCTCCGACTACTCCAAACCAATGGCGCGTTTAGCTGCTTTGATGAACTTACCAGTAGTTTATGTTTATACACACGACTCTATTGGTGTTGGTGAAGATGGTCCTACTCACGAACCAATTGAACACTTAGCTTCTTATCGTTCTTTACCAAACATCGTTGTATTCCGCCCTGCTGATGCAGTAGAAACTGCAGCGGGATGGACACTTGCGCTTGACCGTACTGAAGGTCCAACTGCTTTAATTTTGACTCGTCAAAACGTAGAACAAATCCCAACATCTTCTAAAGAAGCATTGAAGGGTGCTTATATTGTTAAAGATTCTAAAAATGAAACACCTGAAGCGATCTTCATTGCATCTGGATCTGAAGTTGCTCCAACATTACAAGCAGCAGCAATCCTTGAAGAAGAAGGCGTTGACGTTCGTGTAGTATCCATGCCAAGTATGGAATTATTCGAAATGCAGTCCGAAGAATATCGTGAATCTATTCTTCCAAGATCTGTTCGTAATCGTGTTTCTGTAGAAGCATCTAAAGACTTCGGTTGGGGACGTTATGTTGGAATCGATGGCGATATGGTCGGCATGAAGAGCTTCGGCGCTTCCGCACCATCAAGCCAATTATTTGAATACTTCGGTTTCACAAAAGAAAACATTGCTCAAACGATGAGAAATGTGATCGCTCGTAATCGCTAGATATTGATTTCAATCACAATAAGGCAATCGCAAGATGAAGTTTGATGATTTCATCGGCGATCGCCTTTTTTGTTTGTAATTCAGGCAAAACGATTTGTTCAATATTTGATACTTAGGTAAGTGAATACGCTTCAACAAGTGATTAGCGAAATGAGTATAATAAAACTAAGAAAGAGAGGAATTGTGATGAAACGAGTTCCAGTATCTATTGAAGACTATGCCGGACATATTATGAAATGTCTGCCACAAGGAGGATGTTTACTCTCAACAAGCTATAATGATGTATTAGATACGATGACGATTGGATGGGGAACGATTGGTGTGGATTGGAGTATGCCAATTTTAAACGTCTATGTTCGAGAAAGTCGATTCACAAAGACACTGCTGGATAAGAATCCCCAATTTACAGTCAATGTCCCACTTCCAGGAGCAGATGTACGTAAAATTCTCGGCTATTGTGGAACGAAATCAGGCCGTGAGGTGAATAAGTTCAAAGATTTAGATTTACATGCTATTAAAGGCGAAAAGGTCGATGCGCCAGCGATTCTTGAACTTCCTTTAACGATTGAATGCGAAGTAATCTATAAACAAGATCAAGATCCCAAATGCATGAGTGAAGAGATCAAACAGCGCTTTTATTCCATGGGGGACTACCATACGGTATATACCGGAAAAATTATCAATGCATATATTCTTGAAGAAGACGAATAGAGCTTTTATATAATGAGTCATAATGGATGAGTTTTTCCTCATCAACAAAAAATCCGCAAATCCCAAATGGAAGGAGCGGATTTTTTAATGCCCCAATATCGAGGAAAGAAAAAAGGTGGATATGTCTTTTGGTGATCAAAAATCATATTTGGTTAACGAAGGTCTAAGTTATGGCTTGTTTAGAAAAGGGTTGAAATGTGATAGAGTTTTTACATGGAAAATTTATGGACGTTAATGAAGAAATTTAACTTCACAGAGTATGAAACAAAGGTATATACGACATTATTAAAGATTGGTAAGGCGACAGGCTATGAAGTCAGTAAGATGTCAGGTGTTCCGCGCTCAAAAGTGTATAACGTCTTAGAAAGCTTATATCAAAAAGGGATCGTACAAAGAAGCAGTGGTGAACCAACTTTATATAGCGCAATCGGTGTCGATGATTTTATTGATTCGTTACGAACTGGAACGATGAATGATCTAACTAGCTTGCAGCGAGTCCTTCGTAAAGAAGAACAAACGGTGCATGAATCCAATGAAATCTGGAATTTAGAAGGCTATGAGAATATTCTTGCAAAAGTGAAAAATTTAGTTCGTTCCGCTAAAGATGAATTGTTTATTCAAATATGGCTGGAAGATGTAGATGAAGAATTGTTGGAATTGTTGCAGGAAGCGGAACAAAGAATGGATAAGTATGTCTTGATTTTATTTAGTCCGCATCATGAATATGAAATTGGTTTAAAGCGATATTATCCGCATTATTTTGAACATGAAAAATTGGAGGAAATGCAGTCTCGCTGGATCAATGTTGTAAAGGATAATTCGTACATGATGTTGTCTACGATTCATTCGAAAGATTGGGCGAGTGCTGTATCGACGTGTTTTGCACCGATGGTCTTCTTGGCCAAAGAGTATGTCAAGCACGATGCGTACACGGCTCGAATTTTGGAATTGTTGGATGAAAAGACGATTCAATTGCTTGGAAAAGAGAAAGAAAAAGTTCGCGATATTTTTTAGTTCAGGAGAAAATCCTGGACTTTTTATTTTGCTTGGGTTTGTAAGCGTTGACTATGTGGTTATGTCTTGTTAAAACCTTAACAAGATGTATTAGTTACGCAGGGTAACCACTAGAAAGGAAAGCGCGATGATTTATTTAAGTGCTAGTGACATCGAAATGGTTGTCAAACATGAAGAAGTCGTATCCATCATTGAAGAAGCGATGCGTCTTTATGAAAGTAAGAACTTTGTACAGCCTGATCGGATTACTGTGACACGAGGTGATACTGAAACATATTTGTATATGCCTTGTTTTACAGATGAAATGAAGGGTACAAAATTTTTGACTTTATTTAGCGAAAATGCGGCGAAGGGTGTTCCTACAATTCAAGGTCTAATGATGTTGAATGATAATGAAACAGGAAAAGTAGCGTGCATGATGGATGGTTCTACATTGACAGCATATCGAACAGGGGCTGTTGGTTCTTGTGGAATCAAACATACAACTCCAGAAAATGTTTCAAAACTTGGTGTTGTGGGTACGGGTGTGCAAGGCTTCTATCAGTGTTTATATGCATCCAAAATTCGTCCGATTAAAGATATTTATGTATTTGATATCTTTGCGGATAAGGCAGAAGATTTTGCATCTCGTGTCAAAGTTGCATTACCAGAAGTAAATGTGCATGTAATGGCGACAGTTTGCGTTGAAGCCGGTCTTGTGGAAATGAAAGAACCATATACAGATGTTGTGTTGGATGCTCCTGCCGGAATTATTCGTACCCATGTCAAAGTGGAAAATAAAAAAGCGACAGAAGTAACGATCACAAACGTTCCAAGTTTTGTATATAAAGAAAATTTACCTTTGACAATTGATAGAAAAGAAATTGTTGTTGATATCGTATTTGCGGGTAACTTCTTTGCTTTAGTGGATGCAAGTCAGTTTGATTTTGAAATTGGGGCTCAGAATGTCTCTAAGTTTTCTAAAGTTGGCGTTAAGATCTTAGATACGATCAAAGAAACATTCCCAGTAAAACATCCATTGTTGGATATTACTGTAGTTGACCATTGTGAATTCTATACAAAATGTCCACATGAAGGAGCCGATATTTGTAATACGGTAATCTTTGGTGCTGGACAGTGTGACCGTTCTCCTTGTGGTACAGGAACAAGTAGCATGTTAGTGAAACTACACCATATGGGAAAATTAAAAGTTGGTGACAGCATCGTGACAGAAAGTGTAATTGGTTCTCATTTCACTGGTCGCATTGCCCAAGAAACGACAGTTGGTGATTTCAAGGCGATTGTTCCACAAATCACTGGAAGTGCCTATATTACAGATGTAAGTACATATTTAATCGATAAAGATGATCCATTAAAATGGCTCTATGGAAAATCGTGTGGGATTATCTATAAATCAAGCTGATCGATA
>Garnier_p1__coassemble_822_pt1 | contig 21499 bp, 17 predicted proteins | sample Garnier_p1__metabat2_low_PE_017 | metagenome-assembled genome bin Garnier_p1
AGCAAATAATTCCGATGATATTTACCTAAAAGTTTGTAAATTCTCTTGTCCGTTTGTTTCAAAAAAATGATTTGGACTTTTGTGGGATTTCGATTGTTTCGCTTTTCCTTGCTAGACTTCCTGTATATACTTAGATCTGTACCCAATTTTTAACAAGGGACTTCGTTGAAGTGAATTCTTTGTTCAGTGATTTCGATCATTGAATCCACAATTTTTATTCACTTCAATTCAAATCATATAGTGAATCTCTTACAGAACAATCCTGGATCTAATCAGATTTTCACAACTCATTCTAATTTGATTGGTCTTTTCCAATCCAAATATCGTTTAACGATATTTTAACGATATATAAAGGAGAAACGCTGATGAAAGTCATCAAACGAAGTGGCGAAGAAGCGATTTTCAACGTTGCAAAAATCGAAAACGCGATTCGCAAAGCAAATAAAGCTACAACACATAATCAACTCACAGAAGAATCTATCCTTTCTGTAGCTGATCAAGTTGCTCGCCAATGCGAAAACATGAAACGTTCTGCTGGAGTTGAAGAAATCCAAGATATGGTTGAAGCGGCATTAATGAGTGCAGGCTACTACGCAGTCGCTAAAAACTACATCACATACCGCTACGAACGCGCTCTTGTTCGTAAAACAAATTCAACTGACCAACAGATCATGTCTTTGTTAGAGCGCAACAATGAAGAAGTTAAACAAGAAAACTCAAATAAAAACCCATTAGTCAACTCTGTACAACGTGACTACATGGCTGGTGAAGTGTCCAAAGACATCACTCGTCGTTTCTTGCTTCCAGCTGACATTATGGCTGCACACGACAATGGTTTAATTCACTTCCACGACTCTGACTACTTTGCTCAGCATATGCACAACTGCTGCTTAGTTAACTTGGAAGATATGCTTCAAAATGGCACAGTCATTTCTGAAACAATGATCGAAAAACCACATAGCTTCTCAACTGCATGTAACATTGCAACTCAAATCATTGCGCAAGTTGCAAGTTCCCAATACGGTGGACAATCTATTACCCTTTCTCATTTAGCTCCATTCGTACAAATCTCTCGTGAAAAAGCACGTCGCGATGTTTTAGAAGAGCTATCTGCAATGAACTTGCCAACTGATGAAAAAACAGTAAATGAAATCGCAGAAATGCGTGTTCAAAAAGAAATTGAAAAAGGTGTTCAAACGATCCAATACCAAGTCATCACTTTAATGACAACAAATGGTCAAGCACCTTTCATCACTGTCTTCATGTACCTCAACGAAGTGGATGATCCACAAACAAAAGCTGACCTTGCTTCTATTATCGAAGCCGTATTAAAACAAAGAATTTTGGGCGTTAAAAACGAAAAAGGTCACTTCATTACTCCAGCATTCCCTAAACTGATCTACGTGCTGGAAGAAGATAACATCCACCCAGATAGCAAGTACTACTACTTAACACAACTTGCTGCGAAGTGCACATCTAAACGTATGGTTCCTGACTACATTTCCGAAAAGAAAATGTTAGAACTCAAAGTCGACAAAAACGGAGAAGGTCATTGCTATCCAGCAATGGGTTGCCGTTCCTTCTTAACTCCATATGTTGATGAAAACGGAAAACCAAAATACTACGGCCGTTTCAACCAAGGTGTTGTAACGATCAACTTAGTCGACATCGCTTGCTCTTCTAAAAAAGACGAAAAAGAATTCTGGCGTATCTTCGACGAACGTTTAGACCTTTGCTATCGCGCATTACGTTTACGTCATGAACGTCTGCTCAACACACCAAGTGATGTTGCACCAATCCTTTGGCAAAATGGCGCATTAGCTCGTTTAGAAAAAGGAGAAACAATCGACAAATTACTGTTCGGCGGTTACTCCACAATTTCTCTTGGCTATGCCGGTTTATGCGAATGTGTTTACTACATGACTGGTGTTTCCCACACTGATCCAAAAGGATTCGAATTCGCAAAACGTGTTATGGATTACCTCAACGCGGCTTGTGCAAAATGGAAAGCTCAAAACAACATTGACTTCTCCTTATATGGCACACCAATGGAATCCACAACTTACAAATTCTCCAAGAAACTGCAAGACCGTTTTGGTGTCATCCCACACGTAACAGATAAGAACTACATCACTAACTCTTATCACGTGCATGTTACTGAACCAATCGATGCTTTCAATAAATTAACATTCGAAGCGCAGTTCCAAAAACTTTCCCCAGGTGGAGCAATTTCCTATGTTGAAGTTCCAAATATGGAAAACAACTTACCAGCAGTTATGGCTTTAATTCAACATATCTATGATCACATCATGTATGCAGAATTGAACACAAAATCTGACTACTGCCAAGTTTGTGGATACGAAGGCGAAATTGAAATCGTTGAAGATGAAAACCACAAACTCGTTTGGAAATGTCCAAACTGCGGAAACACAGACCAAGATAAGATGAACGTTGCTCGTCGTACTTGCGGATACATTGGTACTCAATTCTGGAACCAAGGCCGTACTCAAGAAATTAAAGAACGCGTTACTCACCTTTAATCTTTCCCATCAGACTTCAGTAGAACTTCTACTGGAGTCTTTTTTATTTTACAAATCGGATGACCTCTCTCTTTTACATTCCAACCCGTTCCATTTTTGCAACAAAAAACTCCAATGAAACGATCCTTCTCGTTCAACTGGAGTTTAGTGCATATTCATTTTGAATAAATTGGCTTCTTTAGCGATAGTACTTTAAAGAATCTTGTAAATCTTCAAGAGAGTTCGTTAACTCGTTGACATCTTCTTCCCTCAAATTATGTTGATGCGTTACTAATGCATCGATTAACTCATTTGTTTTTTGATTAATTAAATTTGAGCGATCCAAGAACTTTTGCATCACTTCTGGATTACTTCCCGTCTTGGCATATTCCCTTGCTGCATGTAAGTTTTGCGAGGACATTTCAATCGCTTCATCAACGCCCGCTTGGTATTTCGCAATCGTAATTTTACTGTTTCCAAACATCGTTTCTAACATCCCCCCTAAAGAGCGGTTAATGTCTTGTAGCTTCAAATCATTAGCTTCAATTTGGCGGATGACCTCAATTTTTAACTGTTGCGCAATTTCATCTGGAGAAGGCTGAGGCTTTTTATAGGCCGTTTGTTTTTGTGTGGGATTAGAGGTTGTCGATTTGGCATTTTTCATGCCCTGACCCACTTCTTGGGCCACATTAGCAACTGTTGCCCTAATCGTTCTGGTCGCCTCTTTCACTTCATCACTTTGCAAAAAGCGTTGTGTCGTTTCGCCCATTTTACGAAGCACATCTTCTGCAGATTGCTTTGACGTTTGTTGTGGACCTTGCTTGGCATAGCGCTGTTGTCCATGAGGAATCGATGGCATAGGGGCAACTCTTCCTTCTGCCATTGCCCAATAAATTGAACTCCAATTGAATAAATAAAAAGAAATTGGAAACAAAATCAGGATCGAAAATCCTAAAATCAGACAAAGAATCGCTTCCAATCCACAAAATACGCGAGGAAGCACAACTGGATGGTTTTGATATTTTGGCTCATTCCAAAATCTATAGGGCGCATTTCGCTTTCTATTTTTGCCTAAATAAATTTCCTTAGGCTTGCTTGATCCATAGATTGCCAATACATAACAAAGCACCGGAATGAGTGTCATAATAAAAAACAAAGGCAATCCTATTCCAAAGATGCCAAATACAATAAACAAAATAATGGGAACGAGCATATCACGGCGTAAATCTTCATTCACGTTCATCCCTCCTTAAGCATTTATTTTAATCGCAAATATTTTGATTGTTTCTATTTTACACGAATCAAAATCGAGAGTCGATTTTACAAAAAGACCTTTTCTCTTTACTTGTATCAAAAGATCTTAACCTTCATTTTAGGCACGAAAAATCCCTACATAAAGTAGATTGTTCTTACGTTTTAGTCACCGTTCTTTTTGACCCATTAAAAAAAGCCTAGGGCGGCTCAATTCCCTAGGCCTTTTGTTTATTCAATGCTGGATAGATACGTTTGTTGGTTGTCTTGAATACAAACCCAACCTTCATCATGAGCTAGTAATCCCCAAATTGCTCCATTTCCATCCGTTTTCGTCGAAACGATTTCCACTTGTTCTTGGGCATCTAACGAGCTAATCGACTCGGCATCCAAAGAAGGTTGTTGGCGAACTTTCATGACATAATGGGTGACATATAAATTAGACGCACTGGTTTGTGGTCCTTCTTCGGAAAGAATATCTTCAATAAATTGACCGGACTCTTCATCGTCCACCCATTGTGTATCTTCGATCTCTTCAAATGAATGGGTTTCTGTTTGCGTACTTTTCCAATCATCCGTATAGGAATCATCGAAGTAGCGTTTAATAGAAGACGTACTTGTTGGCGAATCCCAACGATTGTTACGATCGCGTGAACCTTGAGTTGCTACAATTAAAGCTAAAACAAGAACGAGGCAAGATAATAAACAAATCACACCCGTCAACAACATTTTCTGTTTATCATTTTTAGGGGATTCGGGCTGCATTGCTTCTTGCGCTTCTCGCTTTGCTTTTTGTTGACGTTCGAGCTGTTCTTGACGACGTCTTCTTTCTTCTTCTAGATCGACTGAAGAAATATCCGGCTGTAAGCGACTGGAAAGAGGCGTATATTCGACTTGTTCCGTTGGTTGGTCTGCATGCAACAAGCGATCTAAAATGCTCTTAGATTCTTGTTCTTTCTCTTTATTTTCAAAGGCATGATCTTCATTCCGATTTGGTTCGGCTTGCACAGATTCTGGTGTTGGTTGGGGATTTGGCGTACTTGTTTCTTCTTGATTTGCTTGCGCCGCTTTCCCATCTGTTTTTGTTTTTCCTTTTCTCAACCTAAACCAGTTTAGCTTTTCATCTGTCAGCTTTTTTCCACAAGCAAGGCAGTGTTTTGCTTCATCCGGGTTTTCAAGATGGCAATAAGGACATATTTTCATTGGTTGTTCTCCATAATTTTTGTATTTTCATTTGGTCGATTCAATTGGAATCATACATTTTTTATGCGCAATTGTCTTGATTATCCCAAATCTAAGCAAGTTCAAGCCCTATGATTAGAGGATGATTTCCATTCCAATTTTTTGTTCTTTTAAATTTAATGCGCGATAAAACTGTAAGGCATTAATGTTGTCTGCCCAAACATTTAAAGTTACATTATAACAGCCAATTGAGCGAGCGTATTCAACAACATAGTCATACAACTGCCGTCCGATCCGCTGATGACGGGCATTTTCGTCAACGCATAAGTCATCAATATATAACGTTTTAATATCCGTCAAAATATTGTCGTTGAGATGTTGTTGTAAAATGCAAAACGCATAACCCATCACAACACCTTCGTCATTGACATAAACAAAGATTGGCCGCTTTGGATCTTGAAGAATGTCTATTAATTCTTCATCCGTATATTTTCTTGCGCCTGATTTAAATAAATCTGGGCGTGCTTGATGATGAACATTAAGCACTTGACCAAGTAGCTCATGAATTCTTGTAAGATCACAATGCTTTGCTAAACGAATCTGCATAATTTGTTCCCTTCTTTCTGATTTTATTTTTCAATTCCTTAAAGCGCATAAAAGGCAATGCCTTCTTCTTTCCAACCCAGTTGAATCAAATCATTTCTTTCTTGAAGATCGGTTGTAAAATGATGCGCTCCCGAAATTGCATGAGGATTATACAAGCGATAGACCGCTTGAACTTGGGGCGTTGTCTTTTGTGGGGCAATCCAAGTTTCACCTTCTTGAATCCAACCATATTTAGACAGTTCACTATATTCATGTTGATCAACAGTATAATGGTGATCCCCTGTATTGGGATTATATAAGCGCCAAACGATTTCTCCATTTTGCCCGGCGCTTTCCATCCACGCCATTCCTTCATCTTTCCATCCGACTTGCGTGATGTGTTCTAGTTCTGCATAGCTTCTCGTATATAAATGTTCACCACTATTGGGATTATACGCCCGATAAATCGGCTGATTCATAGAACGGGCATTTTGCGTAAGCCAATGGAGTTGTTGCGATAAAAAAGGTACACCGCCTGTTTGGATCAATTCCATCGTAGAAGAATCTCTTAAACCAAAATTAAAGACACCCACCGCTTTATTGTTGGCTAAAATCGGAGACCCTGATTGTCCGGGCACTCCATATACAGACAAAATCAATAACGATGGATTCATCATCTCAATTCGACCTGTTGATTTAGCCAGTGCGCGCCCATCAACAGGGGAGGTTGAAGAGAACAAATCACTTGTATAACCCACCATCTCGACATTTTGTTTAGGCTTTGCTGGCGAGGCTAATTTTAATGGCGTTGCATAGCGAGAAAGATCGATCTCTGTTTCGATAATTCCTAAATCTTCTTCATAATGATCATTGGCTTCAAAACCTTTGCTGATCACAATATCCATCGCACTATTCGCACTTGAAATCGTGGTCCCATCGGCAAATGTAATATCGATGCGTTTAACATAGCCACCTTGATTTTCGTGGTCATATAAACAATGGGCACTCGTTAATAACGTATGGTTAGACACAATAAAGGCGTTGCCATAGTAGGCAAAGGCGGAACTAGAATCGGAATAAACAAGTTCTAAAGAAACACAAGAATGGTATGGTGCAAGTGTTGGTGTAGTGATGATTTCCCGTTGATCCACAAATTCGAAATCTGCTTCATCTGTATATATGGCAGGCGGATTCAAAATATTCTCATCCAATTCGTCTTGTTGCGCTAAAGTCTTGCGAATCCCTTGTTCCTCGCCAAAGGAGGTCGGCTGCTCTTTTGCTTGAATGGGCATTGGAAGGACAAAATCCATACTACAAACTAGCGCTAGGACAATGGTCCATGAATATAATTTAAATCGTCGTATTGCAAACATATGATGAACACTCCTTTTCTTGTATTGCTCTATTCATAAAATTTTTAGGTTGCATAATCCCACTTCCTTTAGGAGGGGAAGGGAACAACCGATCTCTTGTGATTTGATATATCTTTGAATGGTCGCGTATGATACTTCTTCTATACTACAAGCAAAATATCCACCCGACCAAAATATATGTTTTTTCTAATATCTCTTGGAAAGAAAATTATTATATTTCTGCCACAAATTCTTCCATGATCGATAATCGAAATAAAATCTAAAATAGATCAATAATAATGTGAACAGGTATACGAACTGGGATCGATTTAGAAAACGAGTCCTATATGTTTTCAATAAAGTTCCTTATAGTTCGGAACCGATAAAAAGAAATAGCAGAAAAAGCAATGAAGAAATAGGTTGAATTCTTCGCTATAAAATGTTTGAGTCTTAGAAAGACCTCATGAAAATTTACAGGGCATGGTTATCTAAATCTCAACAAATTTTAGAGTCTCTAATTAAAAGGCATCAACTTTCATGCTTAGTCGATGCCTGCTAACGATAGTTAGTTTAAATGATTTGATTAGAAAAATTAACATAACTTAATTTGAGATTTTTTGTGAATAATTCAGGTTTTACATATTTCAAAACATGCGTTTTTTATAAATGTATAGCAGTTTGTCAATTATTCTTAGCAAACTTAAACAACAAATTGATAATAGATACTTCTTATTTACGATTAGATATATTAAGGACACTAGAAAAATTCCTGCAATTGCACAACGAAATTTATATTTATTTATTTCTACAAAAATCTCTCCCTTAATTCTAAGATATTTTTGTAGATAAAAATCAATTATGATTAATACTGCAGTTATCAAAAGCTTAAAATGGTTTACTTCCATACCACCATGACCCTATCTTGTTATAACTATGGTACATCGTTTTATTCTTTACTGTAAAATTAACTTTGCTATCTTGATAACGATACGCTATTTGAGGCCATGATGCTTCACCAAACTGTACTGGATCTTTTGTTCGATACAATTTGTATGAAAAATTTCCTGAACAATAATATCCAGCCGTTAGAGAACCCAAACCAACAGCTCCAGCCCAATTGCTAATTACGCCTGCGATACTTGGTAAAGCAAGACCAGTAAGTGAAGCTACTGCAATTACTCCGCCAATTACTGTTGCAATAGCACTGATACTATTCACAACTTCATCAAAAGAAATGCTTTGAGTTGTCATATAAATAGGTGTATAAGCACCAGTTGCATGTTGGAGGTTGCTTTCTACTAAGCTTGAGTCAACAAATTGTTCAAATTTTAAATTGATATCTTTTCCATTTAAAGTGGCTGTTTTGTCTTTTCTGTCATAGACAAAAACATTTTTTTCACCTTTCTCAGTGAAAGATTCATAAATAATGAAATCATTATCAATATTTGTATTAAAAGTCATTGATTCCCCAAGGATTTTTAATTCTTCTGTTTTATTGAAACCAATAGCGTTTACTGAACTTTCTGAAACCGTTGAAATCATTGATAATGATAAACACAAAGCGTACATAAACATTTTTTTCATATAGATACATCTATCCTCCTTTATTCATTTATGTCCACGTGAAATACAAAGTGAAAATATCGTAAATAAAGCATTACTATTATTTATCATTTTATCATACTTATATTTGATTAAAAGTTTTATTTCTATAATTGATAAACATTTTGAAACAAAAAAATAATTTTCGCAAAGTGTAAAAGTAAATTCCACTCAATAGACAGTGGATTTTACTCTTACAATCTATCATTCTGTGATTGTCTACCCCCTCTGTAACTTAACGGAGGTAACGATCATGGCTAAACAAGCACATCTCACTCTTGAAGAACGCAAAATCATTGAAGTCGGTTTAAACAACGGCTCCACTCGAAAATCCATTGCCGATACTCTAGGCAAAGACAAATCAACAATCTGTAAGGAAGTTAAAAGACATACCGTAAAAAAGCCATACAAGTCCTCATTCGGCCGAACAAAAGGAACTTACGATTGTATCCATATCAGCCAGTGTGGATTCAATCATTACTGTCCAGAGGCTTGTAAAGAAAAGAAAGTGCCTATCCCCTGCAAGAGCAGAGTTCGCGCGGTTGGTGTGTGTAATGGCTGCAAATTCCAAAGAACGTGTAAACTCGACAAGTGTTTTTACTCAGCCGAACAAGCTGACTCTGAATATAAATACACACTGTCAGACAGCCGGCTAGGCGTGAACATGACTTCATCACAAGCGAATCAGATGGCTGAAACTGTAAAAGAATGCCTGAACCGAAATGTTGCTCCTTATGTCATCATTCAACAACATCCTGAACTTGGAATCTGCGAAAAAACGCTTTACAACTACATTGAACAAGGCGTTCTTCCTGGTGTAATGAACCTGGATTTACATAAAAAAGTTTCATGGAAATAAGATTATAGAAAAATAGCGAAGAAATAGACTGAACTTTTCGCTGTAAAATGTTTGAAGTTTAGAAAGACCTCATGAAAATTTAAAAGCAAGGTTATCTAAACCCCAACCAATTTTAAAGTTCAAAAAAAAGCCACACATTTGCGTGTGGCTGATCTTTCACTTTGCGAAAAATACTCATTATTTCACTTCTAAAGAGAACAAATCGTTTCCTTTTAATTCATCTAAGATAAAGAGTTCTTCGGCAACGATATGTCCAACTAAGTTTCTTTGACCATCGTTTTCCATCGGTTTCATGACGATTTGAACTTCACCACCATAATGACGGCAATTATCATTAACGATCACGACATCCCCTTTTTCAAAGAATGGTTTTTCGACTGGACGAACATCAATTGTTTTTCCTTTACATAAGAAGCGTGGGAAACGAGAACGTAACATATAGTTCAAAGAGTCCCCAGAAACGCTATGTAATGGGAAATCAAATAACATTTCTTTTTCCAGATCGCTGACGCCTTCTTCTAAAACCATTGTTAAAGGAATACGTGTTAAATCGCCAGAAGGTAAAATTTTTCTCACTGCTGCAAGCATGGCATCTTCTTCCACATTTGGATCATAAGATTCTAAATGGAAATAGATTTTATTCATCATGTTTTGAATTGCATCTAATTCTGCCTCGGAAGCAAATGCGTTTCCGATCAATGCTTCATCCACTGATTTTAAGGCAACCATATGTTTTAATTGCGTTTCAATTGGGATATTTCGATGTTCTTCAACTGTAGGTAATCCATCCGATACTGGCCATGGTCCATGTGTTCCTTTTTCTTGGGAGCTCATAAACATTGCTACTGGATAATCAGCAAGTTGGAGATTTTCTTCTTTTACATCTTCTAATGCTGGGCAAGTATAACGTTGTGGATAGAAGTTATGACAAGTGCAAATGTTTTTAGGATTTCCTCCATTGGCAACGGCATTGTCGATAACACCCTTCATGTAGGTGTTGAATTCGATCATAATGCCTTCATTGTTATTGACGAGGATTGCATCCCGTTCGTCATAGAAAGGGGCATCCATGCGTAAAACATCGATTCCCATTTCTTTAAACACGGATAGGTCATCTGCTTTAGCACCCATCATTTCAAAGAATGCGGAATTGACATCTCCATCTACTTCAAAGCCATAGCGATGCGCAATTGTTGTGAAGTTTTTAAAGTAATTAATGATTTCTTCTTTGGTTCCTTGGACGGAGAATAAAGAAGTGAACGCTTTTGTAAAACCACGTTCGCTTGCCATCTTTAAATAAGATTCAATATCTTCTAAACTTTCTTGTTCTGGATATAAAGAAAGACCTAAACGAATTTTTTGACTCATATTCAATTTTCCTTCTCTTTCTATAGGTTCTTTTCTGCATCATCATTTCGATTTTGTTCCCTTTGTGATGCCTTGTTCGAACACTCATTGCTTTCAGTATAACGAACGAGCCTCTATATTTTAACCCCTTTCACCACAATCTCCATATACCGATTTTTTTATTTTTTTTAGCAATCCTACCTTTTATTCGTTCTTTCTTTTAGATGGAATCTCATTTTTGTTTACAATTCAGATACATATTTGAATTGAATTCCGTATAATTGATACGCACCAACGATTGTTCAAATCGTGATTTTATGAGGGTTTTTACATGGAAATTTCTACACCAACTGCCTCTGAACTTGCGCGCACTAAAGCGCAAGAAGGGGTATGTGCTATTTTACGTGCTGGAACACTTTTAATGAGTAGTGGTGCAGAAGTCTATCGTGTGGAAGAGACGATGACCCGCCTTGGTCATGCGATTCCTGGCGTTGATTCCTGCATTGCTTATGTCACTGTTACAGGCATCATTTGCTCTATTGAATATCAAGGACAAACGGTCACCCGCATTGCGCGCATGAAAGATTCAAAACGCAATCTGTCCATCGTCAATGCAATTAATGATTTATCCCGCAAATCTGAACTTCATCATTATTCAGCAGCCGAGATTAATGAACATCTCAATCAAATCGATAACTTACCCAACTACTCCGACTTCACAACCGCTTTATGGGGTGCAATCGGGGCTGCCGGGTTTGTGATTTTCTTTGGAGGAACGCTGATTGAAATGGTCTTTGTCTTCGGAATCGGCTTAATTACCCGTTATTTATCGGTCCTTCTCGATCGATTAGCAATCAACCCTTTTATCGTCAATGCCTCTTTATCGCTCATCATTGCGATTCTTTCAGTGATTGCCCATCTCATTTATCCACCTTGCAATGTGAATACAATGATCATTTCCTCCATCATGTTGTTGGTTCCTGGACTGATGATCACTAATGCTTTACGAGACTCCGTTATGGGCGAACCACTCTCAGCACTTGTTTTATTAACAGAATCAGTATTAGTCGCTTGTGCCATTGCCCTTGGCGCAATTGCCGGCTTGTTTATCATGGGGTACTAAAATGGATGCGCTATTTTACCAATTAATCTGGAAAGGTTTGATCGGAGCACTTCTCCCTTCCATCGGCTTTGGCGTTTTGTTTAACGTCCGTGGCACTTCCTTATTATTAGCCGGACTAACCGGCGGCATTGGCGGATTCATGTATCAGCTGTGTTTGTATTGTGGCTTTAATGATTCCATTGCCAATTTCATCGCTGCTGTCGCTTTAAGTATTTGTGGCGAAATCTTTGCGCGAAAAATGAAAACAACTGTTTCAACATTTACTGCCGTTGCCTTGATCCCTTTAGTTCCTGGTGGTGGTGCTTATGAAATGATGGTCTATTTCTCGCAAGGAAATACTCTTGCCGGTTTAATGAAAGGCGTTCATGTCTTATCTGTTTCCGGCATGCTTTGTCTTGGCATTTTGAGCGTTTCGACAATTACCCGCTTTTTCTTCTATTCCAAAAGAAAACTCGCCACGACAAGTGAACGTCTACAACAAAAAATAGCTTTAGGACAAACAAAATCTAAAACATCCATGCAAGAGATCGAAATCCCTATCGATTATTCTTTGCAAAGTGATTTTGAACAAAAAGAGTTATTGAACCCCGGCAAAACGACAAAACCTTAACGATTAATCTATACAAAAACGCCACTCTCTTCTATTGAAAAGAAGTGGCGTTTTTATTTGGATTCTATTTTTCTTTAGAAATAGGAATAGCGTTTTCTCATGCCAAAAAGGAAGGCTAGACTGACAACTAAAGCAAGTGCTTCGGCTACAACCGTTGCACTCCAAATTCCATTTATGCCAAATAATTGCGGCATAATCAAAATCGATCCCACTTGGAACACAAATGTTCGCATCAAAGAGATCAATGCCGAAACTGGGCCATTGTTTAAAGCGGTAAAGAATCCTGAGGCAAAAATATTCATTCCTGCCATTAAGAATCCTAAACAATAAATACGGATCGCCATTTCGCACATTTCCATCAAGTGATCTGAATATGAAACGAATATTGCACTCAATTGCCAAGATCCCATATAAGCCAGACTTACCGTCACTATCGAGAAAATAGCGATCAACGAAATCGATTTGACCAATAAGTTTTTTAACTCTTTAGGCTTTTTCGCACCATATTGATAGCCAACGCAAGGGGCAATGGCCATCGAATATCCTAAAAAGACAGAGGCGAAAAGGAATGATAAATACTGAATGACGCCATAAACGACAACCCCATCCGGTCCTGCCATTTTCATCAAAGACAAGTTATATAAAAGAACAATTAAGTTCATCGAAACAGTTGAAACCATTTCGCTCAAACCATTAAAGCTTGCTTTCCCTAATTCTTTAAAGCGCCATTTAAATTTCGTGAAATGGATATCCGCTTCTTGATGTTTCCAAAACCACCAAGTTGGAATCGTTGCCCCAATCATCCAGTTCATTCCCGTTGCTAAAGCAGCGCCAAAAACGCCCATTTGGAAGACACCCACAAAAACGTAGTCCAAAATCATATTGGATAGCCCCGTAATAATCGTAATGCATAAACCTAACTTTGCTTTTCCTACAACAATCAAAAAAGATTGATAGCTATTCGATAAATACATAAACATTTGCATCGCCAACAATGGGACACCATAAGCAATACAACCGGGAATCAAATCTTCCGTTGCTCCAACTAAATGACAAATCGGAACAATCATCGCAATCGTAATCGCCGAAACGACAATCGCTAAAATGACTTCGAACACCATAATCATGGTGAAGTACTCACATGCTAATTCTTTCTTTTGTTCGCCTAGTGTTTTAGAAATAAGCGCTGTTCCCCCGGTTCCAAACATAAAACCGAACGCCCCAAGCAAACCAACTGCTGGCCAAATTAAGTTTAGTGAAGTAAATGCGTCTTTCCCTGCTAAGTTAGAAACAAAAAATCCATCTACGATCGTGTAGAGGGACATGAAGACCATCATCACAACACTCGGAAATGTGAATCGCAATAATTTCGAGTATGTAAAATGGTCAGAAATTTTAAGCTCCATATTGAGATTCCCCTTTCTTTCTTCATTTTGTGCTCTTACAAGATCTTCTTATCTAAAATCGAACACAAAATCAAGCCATTCAAAAATAGTCGCTTTCCTAGTCTAACATTTCCAACAATTAAGACAATCCCTAATTGTAGGCATTTTTACCTTATTTAAGCCTTAATCATAAAAAAGACCTGAATCAATCTAAACGATTTGCTTCAAGTCTATTTTGTTTTGTTCATTCTATTTTTCGTAGGATTCAATGGGTTCGCAAACAAATCCATCCTTCGTTAATTTCATTAATGAATGAAATCCCGCTTCTTTAGCTCGTTGAATGCACTCATCCATTGCACAATCCAAATACTCGCGATTATGGCAATCTGTATCGATCACCAATTTAGCATGATGATTAGCCATATATTTTAAAAGCTGAGGTGCAGGATAGGGAGTCAGACGATTTTTCCTAGCGATTGCACCAGTATTCATCTCGAAGATTAATCCTTGATCAATTCCTTTTTGAATCGCATGAAAGGCACACTCTAAATACCAAGGATCATCGAATTTAAAATAAGTTTCTTGTTCATTGAACTTTGTGATCAAATCAATATGGCCCACGATATCAAAATGTTGCTCATCCATCATGTCTTCGATGCTTTGATAATAAGCTTTGACCATTTTTTGAATATCGCCATCATAAAATTCATCCCGAATTTGTTCGAATATTTCCGGAGTCTCATCAATCGGAATTGCACGATCCCCTTTTTTCATATAATGGACACTGCCAATTTTATAATCGAGATCTGCATCCTCAAATGGCGCCATGCTGTCTTGTTCAATGCCTAAATAGATTTCGATTTGATCTTTGTATTGTTCTTTCGCCGCAAGAACTTCTTGTTTATATTGCTTTTGATGTTCTGCACTCATTGAAGTAGGAGCAAGGGGTTTATTCGTTCCGTGCCCCGAAAAACCAAGTGTTGTAAAACCTTTTGAAATGGCGCTCTGAACCATTTCTTCTACGCTGTCTTTGCCATGGTCCAAACAAGTATGGGTATGTAAGTTTTGTTTCAACATATCGCTTGTCCTCTTCTTTCTATGTATATAGAAAGTAACAAGTCCAAGCCCAAAACAAAAGTATTTTCATTTTGTTTTCTGAAATTTGTTACATTTTCGTCGTAAAAAAATCCGAAGAGAAACACATTCCCTTCGGATGATTCACTATAAATTTATGAAATGAGCGCGTTTTACATTTCAATTGCTTGGAAGGCCATGCAGCCTTCACCACCATGAACCATAAACATCGCATCTAGTACTTGAACAACAATATTCATGTTTGGATATTTGGCTTGATACCAATCTTTTGCTTTTTGAGCGACTTGTGGATTATTGGCATGTGTAATATACAATGTCCAATTTTCATTCATTCCTTTTGATTCCAGGAAGCGATCAAATGATTCAAACACTTTTTTCCAAGTCCGGGCAACACCATGTACTTTCAATGTACCTTCATCGCCAATAACAGCAAGAGGCATCACTTTTAATAAGTTTCCGGCAACGGCAGCAGATTTAGGTAAGCGTCCACCACGAACAACATGATTTAAATCTAAAACGCAAACACCACTTGCAACGTGTTTTGTCGCTTTCGTCAAAGCATCAACAATTTGATCGAGTGTGCAACCTGCATCACGCATTTCTAGTGCTTTTAAAACCATATGTTGATGTGTTCCACAAAGTGTCGTACTGTCAAATACAGTCACTCGAGATGGGTCATCACAACTTTCTTTGGCCATCAATGCGGATTGATGAGTCCCCGACATTTTATCCGTAATTGTAATATCTAAAATTTGATCGTCTGGATTTTTTAAAATCTCATTATATAATTCCATCTTTTCACCAACAGAAGGTTGTGAAGTAGAAAGTTTAACTGCATCTTTTGTTAATTCAGTGAAATTTTTAGAATCAATTTCTTCGTAATCACGATAGCTGTTTTGGTCTGCTACGACATGTAAAGGTAAAGAGTTAAACCCTTTTTCTAGCGCTTGTTCTTGAGAAAATAATGAAGATGAATCCGTAATGATTTTAATCATAACTGTCCTCCCTGCATGAAAAGCATACGGAATATAGTATTTATAGTCAATTTATCTAGTAATAAAAACTAGATTAGCTATCTTTATCCACTACTTGTATACAAAATCCGAACAATTCAAACTAAAAATTTTCCACCCTAAAGAACAAAATAATAGAAACTTTGTTTTGCCGACCCCTGTTTAACAATAAAAAAATCCTAGACAATCAAGAACACCACTTCTTCATTGTTCTAGGATTCATTTTTGTTTTCTATTTATTGAGCTTGAAAATCTGTGCGCATTAAATTCAAATCCACATGATGATCATCAATTCCCGGAATTTCTCCTGTATCTGAATATTGCCAAATATCTAAATCACAATACTGCGGTGATTCATTTTCGTATTCTGCATACCAAATTGGCCATCGTTCGGTGAGTCCCGCACTTTCATAGATCGGATACAATTGTGGATTTGCATAAAGCATCCCTTTGTATCCATTCTGTTCAATATGCTCTAAAAATCTTTGCGCTTGTAAAATGAGTTCTTCATTACTTAAATTATGACCTCGCGCCTCTGGATCTGCTGGTAATTCAAAATCATAGACAATCGGCAATTCTAAAGGCATGCCTTGTAGTTTGGATAACACATAATCTGCTTCTTCGATCACTTCTTGTTCGGTTACTGCTTGGGAGAAGAAATAGATTCCAACATCCATTCCGACGGATTTTGCGCCATTTAAATTTGCGGCAAATGTTTCATCTTCATAGATTTCACCTGTCACATATCCACGCGCACCTACACGAATAAACGCATATTCAACTTGTGCTTCTTTAACCGTTTGCCAATCAATCGCTTTTTGAAATTGCGATACATCAATTCCAAAGCGCGTTAACTTAGCAAGATCTTCTGTTGAACAAGCATTTTGATATCCTGCTTCGACAAGGGATTGTTGTTGTTGTTCTGATTGCGGAAGTTGGGCTGGTTCATGTTTCAAATCAAACACCCATCCCACTGCAGAAAACAAACCATAAAGCATAAAAACAGGGATACTCATCACCAGCAACAATCGTCCAATTTTGATATTTCTTCTTTTTTTTCGTCCGCGTTTAGACTTCGCCATTTAAGTTCTCCTGTCTTTTGAATTTCAAAACTTTGTTTTCAAACACAATTATGGATATTTTAGCCGATTTAAATTCAATCACAAAGTTCATCTCGCCTAAAACCTCAGACAAATCGACAAATCAAAACGAAATATAATCCCTATAGTCCCCATAATAATCAAAAGCGCACCGACTCCATCTTCAACTCGAGATCTCATTTAACTTCATTATTTGTATTGACAACTCCTATTAAAAAGATATATCATACCTGCAGTTAGAAGAGACTAACTTCTAAATTTAAAAACGAGGTGAGGATTGTGAAATTAATAGATGCTATTGAAGGTCAGGAATATGTGATTCAAGATATCGAAACAGATGATGAAGAATTAGATGCTTTCCTATTTTCCTTAGGATGTTATAGTGGCGAAACAATAACAGTTGTATCCCATATCAAAAGTGGATGCGTAGTTTCTATTAAAGACGCTCGTTATACAATCGACAACCAACTTGCCGATGCAATTGTGATTTAATCACAATTATTTTTTTGGTCATTAAGTTAGTCATAGCTAACAAGAGAAATGAGGAGGGGCAACATGAGAATTGCACTTACTGGCAACCCAAACTCAGGAAAAACCACAATGTACAATGCCTTAACCGGCAGTAACGAAAAAGTGGGAAACTGGGCTGGAGTCACTGTTTCAAAGAAAGAACAAAAAATTAAAAACGCTTATTGTAACAACCAAGAATTAATCGCTGTCGATTTACCTGGAGCTTATTCAATGTCTCCATTCACAAGCGAAGAAAGCATCACGAGTACTTATGTCAAAAAAGAAAATCCTGATGTCATTATCAATATCGTAGATGCAACGAATTTAAGTCGAAGTCTATTTTTCACAACCCAATTATTAGAACTGGGCATCCCTATGGTTGTCGCGTTAAACAAAAGTGATATCAATTCCAAGAAAGAGACAACAATCAATGTTGCAGAATTATCTAAACAATTAGGGTGTCCTGTCATTGAAACGATCTCTACGTCCAAGCAAGGTTTAAATGAGTTGATTCAAGCTGCTACAAAACAATCCACTCAAAAACAAACAGCTCCCTTTCATCAAAAAGAAATTGATTTAACGAATAAAAACGAAGTCGAAAACGCAGACCGAGAACGGTTTTCTTTTGTAAATGATATCGTCAAGAAAGTCGAACACCGAAAGATTCAAACAAAAGATAAAAACATCAACGATAAAATCGATGCGATCTTAACGAATAAATGGCTCGGTATTCCAATCTTCGCTGTTGTAATGTATCTCGTTTTTGAAATCTCTCAAGTTTGGGTTGGTACTCCAATCGCTGATTGGCTAGTTGCCTATTTAGAAATGTTCCAAGCTTGGGTTGGTGACTTACTGGCCAATGCAAATCCATTATTATCCGCATTATTAGTGGACGGTATTATCGGTGGTGTAATTGCCGTTATTGGATTCTTACCTCTTGTTATGGTGATGTATTTCTTAATCGCTCTTCTTGAAGATTGCGGTTATATGTCAAGAGTTGCGGTTGTCCTCGATCCAATCTTCAAAAAAGTTGGATTATCCGGTAAATCCGTTATTCCTTTCGTCATTTCAATTGGTTGTGCTGTTCCTGGAATTATGGCCAGCCGTACCATTCGTAACGAAAGAGAACGTCGAGCGACAGCAATGTTAGCCCCATTTATGCCTTGTGGAGCAAAAATCCCTGTCATTTCCTTATTTGCCGGTGCCTTCTTCAATAATGCCGGTTGGGTAAGTACACTCATGTATTTCACTGGGATTGTTCTCATTTTCCTTGGGGCATTATTAATCAATAAGATCACAGGATATAAAGCAAGAAAATCTTTCTTTATTATCGAGCTTCCTGACTATAAAATCCCTTCTTTATGGCAAGCTTTTAAATCCATGTGTAACCGTGGATGGGCCTATATCGTAAAAGCCGCGACCATCATCTTATTGTGTAATACTGCCGTGCAAATTATGCAGACATTTACTTGGAGCTTCACCGTAGCTGAAACTGCAGATGCTTCTATTCTTGCTACAATTGCTACTCCATTCTCTTATCTTTTATTCCCAATTGTTGGTGTATTAAGCTGGCAACTTGCTGCAGCTGCAGTAACTGGATTTATCGCAAAAGAAAATGTTGTAGGGACTTTAGCCGTATGCTTTGTCGGTCTAGAAAACTTAATTGATACAGAAGAACTTGTTTTAATGCAAGGTGCTGGTCAAGAAGTTGCGGGTATTATTGCCATCACAAAAATAGCCGCATTAGCTTACTTAATGTTCAACTTATACACACCACCATGCTTTGCAGCAATCGGTGCGATGAGATCCGAAATGAAAAGCTCTAAATGGGTTTGGGGCGGAATCGGATTACAATTCGGTGTTGGATATACAGTTGCTTATTTCGTTTATACAATCGGAACCTTATTCACTGCTCCAGAAACATTAAACACAGTAGGTGCTTTAGTTGGTTTATTCATCGTCGCTATTTTTGTCATCACGATTGCCGTGTTGATTAAAAAAGCGAACAAAAAAGTAAAAGAAGAATATGCTTTAACAAGCAAATAGGATTGTGACATTATGTTAGAAAATTTAATCATCATCCTGATCGTTGCCGTCATTATTTGTTCAATTTTGTACTATTTGAACAAAGCAAAAAAGCAAGGACATAAGTGCATTGGCTGCCCTTATGGCAAGCAATGCTCTAAAAAATGTTGTTCTTCAAAACAACAATAATCCCCCAATAAACAATTCCATTTCCATAATCAAACGTTATTTCTACAAGTCAAAATTTATATCTAGTCGTCCGAAGGAGTTTTCTCCTTCGGATTTTTTGATTTCGTAATCAGAAAAATCTTGTTGTAAGTCATGTTTTACTCAGCATGTCAGGCAAGCTAATCATGCGTCATTTAAAACGACAGAAAGAAGCAGCATTAAAAAACAGCGAAGAATCCATCTGAATTCTTCGCCGCACATATTTCCTATACAATACGCTTTAAAAATTTATTCATCACCAAGGGCATTCTTGTTGATACTATTGATTACACTTTGAATGCCACTCCACAAGGTAATGTTATCGCCAAATAGCTCAACAACATTTCCTTGATCAGTAAAAGGAGAATCTTGTAAAACAGACAAATCTTTCATCATTCCGTTACGCACAATGAACTCTACAATTTGGTTTACAAAGTAGATTTGATGGCTGTTCATTTCTCTTTCGTCCAAATATTTTGAGAACGCCTCTTTTGCAGCATTCATATCTAAGCCCACAATTTCGCGTACAAATTCACCTAGTGGTTTTTCTCCCACTTCGGAATAATAATCTTGTTTGGTGCCTAGCTGATTCCAGATCATGTCTTCGAGTGCATCCATATCCGTTTCATCTAAAGGTTTATTTTCCTTTAGTTTTAAGATCACTGGATTATTTTCTTGATGTTCTTTGATATAGAATTCAAGCTTGTCTTTATAATTTTGTAAATCATCATTTTCTAATTCCGATTCATGCCAATCGATCGATAAAATATCGTCCTCATAATCTGTTTCATAAATTCTTCCTTGCTTAGGAATATATTTGATCAAATCACGAAGACTCTTTCGAATGATTTCAAAATCATCCAGGTCACTTTCTTCTACATAATTTGTATGCAAGATTTTCTCTAGAAGTGGTGACTGCGCTTGAATTTCCGGAATATTGGCAACACTCGCAATCCCCTTCACTTTTTTTACCAAATCGGTTTTATATCTAGAATATTTTTTCTGCATTAAATGAGCCAATTCAATTCCATACATCAATGCATCAAAACGCACCGCATTGATCTCATCCTCATCCGGTTTAATCAATGGTGCAAGTTCATTTTTTACATCTATACAATTTTCATAAGTCAAAGCATTATAGCTTTCCGGCCTCGAATATAAATCTACATATTTGATGTGTTGTCTAACATCAAACTTTTTCTGATCCAATTCTTTTACCTTATCCACCATTTCTGCAACTAATTGTTGTCTCCATGCTTTGAGCTCTTCTGTTTGATAAGCCAAGTCTTGCAGTTTATAGGCAATTTGGAATTTCAAATCAAAGATCGCTCCCTGTAAAGCGATCGTATTCGCATAGGCTTTACCTTTATTCATTCTGAAAAATTCAAAGTTCCCACAGAAATCAAAGATATAAAACTCTTTTTTATCTTGGCCATCGATCAGTCCCGGACATAAGCGCGTTCCTCTTCCAATCATTTGCCAGAATTTTGCTTTACTCATGACCTTTTTAAAGAAGACAAGATTAACGACTTCCGGAACATCAATTCCGGTATCGAGCATATCGACAGAAATCGCAATCTGTGGCAGTTTATTGGCCTCCGAAAACTCATCAATAGCACTTTGCGCATACTTGATTTGATTGTCGATCACTTTTGCATAACCGAGCAGCTCTGGATATCCTTTATTGAACACTTCAAGTATTTTCTCAGCATGCTTATGGTTCTTGGCAAAGAT
>Garnier_p1__coassemble_958_pt1 | contig 19283 bp, 11 predicted proteins | sample Garnier_p1__metabat2_low_PE_017 | metagenome-assembled genome bin Garnier_p1
CTTCAGGAATGATTAAATCAATCTTTATTCATTCTGAATAAAAATATTTACTTTGAAAAATGCCTTAATAAAGGCATTTCAATCAATAAGTAGGAGTCAAAGAAAAAGGTATCGTAAGGAATGTTTTAGTTGCATTGAATTAAAAGAGGGTTATGACTGCAACAAAGGAACTAAATTGTGATTAAGCTTAACCGCTTTACCTAAATTTGTAATCGAGAATTTTAAGTGAAGCAAAAGTTTATTGACGCTTAAAAAATAGGAAAGAGAAAGAACAGACTTTGTAACAAGTAAGTCTTTAAAGTGAATTATACACACCAGAGTTTGTTATATCTAACCGTGCAAACGCTTACAGCAAAGACATTTCTCTTTTAAAGACCATCTAATCTTAATATAATTGAGTCGAATGTAGGTTCAAAATTTTAAAGGAGGAAACTTCTACATGGTAGAAAAAATTAAAACTTTCCAATCCATGGATGGTAATACTGCCGCTGCTCATAACGCCTATGCGTTAACAGAAATGAGCTGTATCTACCCTATCACTCCATCTTCTCCGATGGCAGAAACCATGGATACATGGGCTACTCAGGGACGTTTAAACGCTTTTGACCAAGTCGTTAAAATCGCTGAGCTCCAGTCCGAAGCTGGTGCATCTGGTGCCGTTCACGGTGCTGCACAAGCTGGTGTTTTAGCAACAACTTTCACTGCATCCCAGGGTCTTCTTTTAATGATCCCAAATATTTACAAATGGGTTGGTGAAAACCTTCCTATCGTATTGCACGTTGCTGCTCGTTCATTAGCTAGCCGTTCTTTAAACATTTTCGGTGACCACTCCGACGTATATTCTATCCGTCAAACTGGTATCCCAATGTTAGCCAGCCATTCCGTACAGGAAGTTATGGACCTTGCTGGTGTTGCTCACCTTTCTGCAATCAAAGCACACACTCCATTCGTTCACTTCTTTGACGGATTCAGAACTTCTCACGAAGTTGACAAAATTGAAGTATTCGATGTTGATCAATACAAAGATCTTATCGATTACGAAGCACTTGCTGAATTCAGAGCAAATGCTATGCAGCCACATACAAACCCAGTAACTCGTGGTGCAAACGAAAACGATGACATCTTCTTCCAAGGTGTTGAAGCTCGTAACACTCATTATGATGCTGTTCCAGATATCGTTGCTGACTACATGAAAAAAATCAGCGAAATCACTGGACGTCATTATGCTCCATTTGTTTACTATGGTGCTCCTGATGCAGAAAACATCATCATTGCTATGGGTTCTGTAACAGAAACTGCAACTGAAACAATCGACAAATTGAACGCTAACGGTGAAAAAGTTGGTATGATCAAAGTTCACCTGTATCGTCCATTCTCCACTAAATACCTGCTCGACGTACTTCCAGCAACTGTTAAGAAAATTGCTGTTCTTGACCGTTCTAAAGAAGGCGGCGCTTTAGGCGAACCTCTTTACCTTGATGTCATTGCTGCACTTGCTGGCAAAGATATCGAAATCATCGGCGGACGTTATGGTCTTGGAAGCCACGATACTGCTCCAAAACATATCAAAGCTGTATTCGATCACCTCAAAGGTACTGAACTCAAAAACGGTTTCACTCTTGGTATCGAAGATGATGTAACATTCACATCTTTACCTTGCGATGATTCCTTCGTTATCGATGATGGCAAAACAACAGAATGTCTGTTCTGGGGTCTTGGATCTGATGGTACTGTTTCTGCAAACAAATCTTCCATCAAAATTATCGGTGACAACACTGACATGTATGCACAAGGTTACTATGCATACGACTCCAAAAAAGCTGGTGGTGTAACTCGTTCCCACTTACGTTTTGGAACTGAACCTATCCACAAAACTTACTACATCAACAACGCTGACTTTATCTCTGTTTCTTTAGACAGCTACATGTTCAAATACGATTTAGCTAACAACTTGAAGAAAGGTGGAACATTCTTACTGAACACTTCCTTCAACGCTGAAGACATCGTTAAACACATGCCTAACCGTCTGAAAAAAGAATTAGCTGATAAAGGTGCTAAATTCTACATTATTGATGCAAACAAAATTGCGAGCCAGATCGGTATGGGTCGTCGTACAAACACTATCCTCCAATCTGCATTCTTCGCATTAAACCCACAGATCCTTCCATATGACACAGCTGTAGATTTAATGAAAAAAGCAGCTAAAAAATCCTATGGTAAAAAAGGTGACGAAATCGTTCAATTGAACTACAAAGCAATCGACATGGGTAAAGATGGTCTTGTTGAAGTCGTTGTAGACAAAGCTTGGTCTGAATTACCAGTCGGTGAATTACGTACTCCAACTGGCGATGCATATTGGGATGAATATGCAGCTCGTATTAACGGACTTGAAGGTTACAACATGCCTGTTTCCGCATTCACTAAACATGGTGTATTAGACGGAACAATGCAAAACAACATTGCCTTCAAAGAAAAACGTGCAATTGCAGTGAACGTACCACAATGGGATGCTGAAAACTGTATCCAATGCGGATTCTGCTCCTTCGTATGTCCACATGCTACAATCCGTACATTCGCTTTAACTCCAGAAGAAATCGAAAATGCTCCAATGGAATTCGAAACTCTTCCATTAATGGGTGTTAAAGACACTAACTTACGTTTCAGAGTTCAAGTATCTCCATCTAACTGTGTAGGATGCGGATTATGCGTATCTGAATGCCCAGGTAAAAAAGGCAATAAAGCCCTCAAAATGGTTGATATCAACTCTCAACTTGAATTCGATCCATTGGCTGACTACATCTTCAAAGAAACTGAATACAAAACTGATCTGTTCCCAGCAACAACAGTTAAAGGTTCTCAGATGTTAATGCCATACTTCGAAGTACCAGGATCCTGCCCAGGATGTGGTGAAACTCCATACTACAGATTAGCTTCTCAGTTATTCGGTAAAGATATGCAGATCTCCAACGCTACTGGATGCTCTTCTATCTACTGCGGTGCTAACCCATCTACTCCATTCGTTAAAGATAAAGACGGAAACGGAACTGCTTGGGCTAACTCCTTATTCGAAGACAACGCTGAATACGGTTATGGTATGGCTTTAGCTAATAACCTGAACAAAGCTAAAATCCTTAAAGTTATGGAAGACAACATGGCAACAGTTGCTCCAGAACTGAAAGAAAAATTCGAAGCTTACATCGCTTGTGGTCTTGATCGTGAAACTCAACGCGCTCTTGCACCAGCAATCAAAGAACTTGCTGCTAACGAAGCAAATGCTGACGTTAAAGGCCTTGTTGACGCTGACCTTGTTGATAAATCCAACTGGATCATCGGTGGTGACGGATGGGCATATGACATCGGTTACGGTGGACTTGACCATGTATTAGCTAACAACGTAAACGTTAACGTACTTGTATTAGATACTGAAGTTTACTCCAACACTGGTGGTCAGGCTTCTAAATCTACTCCAAGATCCTCTGTTGCTAAATTCGCAGCTGGTGGTAAATCCACAGCTAAAAAAGACCTCGGTCAGATCGCTATGACTTATGGTCACGTATATGTAGCAAGCGTCTGCATGGGTGCTGACAAGAACCAAACTCTTAAAGCATTCCGTGAAGCAGAAGCTTACGATGGACCATCCTTAATTATCGCTTACGCACCATGTGCTGAACACGGTATTAAAGGCGGATTAGGTAACCATCAGCAAGTTCAAAGAGATGCTGTTGCATGTGGTTATGTAGACCTCTACCGTTACAACCCAGACAATAAAGAACAACCATTAACAATCGACTCCAAAAAGGAACCAGATTACTCCAAAATGGAAGCATTCATGTTAAAAGAAGCTCGTTACGCTCAACTTGCTAAACTGTTAGGTAAAGAAGCTTCTGATGCTATGTTCGAACAGGCTGTTACTGACGCTAAACGTCGTAGAGAACGTCTGATCGCAATTGAAAAAGAAGGACTTTAATCCATCGATTTTGATTCCTACAATTTAGCTTTATAAAACGAAAGGCAATGCAAACAGAAATTCTGTAGGCATTGCCTTTTTTTTGATCAGTGATATAGAATTCACGAAAAACTCAGTAAAGTGAAATGAAAAAATTCAATGATTGAATAAAGAAAAGAGATTTGGTTGAGATTTTCTTTAAGATCTATTTCAATATAGATTCTTGAATTATAATGACAAAAGAATAAACTTTGATCTTTGTTGTATGTCTAGTGAACACAGATCAAATCATAAGGAAGATAAGCATGAAAACTGAACAACCTTTAAAGCAATGGTTAGAACAACCGAATACAATACATATGAACCGTCTTGAACCGACTAGCTTTATGCATCGAAAAATTAACGGTTTTTCGCATATTCAATCATTAGATGGAACATGGCAAGTTCGTGTGAATGAAACAGCAAAGTGGAATCCTGAAACTCTCTCATTATCATTAGATCAAACATTAAATGGATTTCAATCGATTACAGTTCCAGGACACTTACAACTCTCTGGTTATGGACAAATCCAATATACAAATATCGCTTATCCTTGGGATGGAAAAGAAAAAGTCGAATATGGACATACGCCTAAACAAAACCTGCAAGCAGATTATCGTTTGCGTTTCGACTTAGATGAACAATTAGCATTAGATCATGTCAAACTCGTTTTCCATGGCGTGGAAAGCGCATTTTATGTTTGGCTGAATGGACGTTTTGTTGGTTATAGTACAGATAGTTTTACGCCAAGTGCTTTCGATGTAACCGACTTATTACAACCTAAAGGAAATGAACTTGTTGTCTTAGTCTATCAATTTAGTTCTGGCTCCTGGCTTGAGGACCAAGATTTCTTTAGATTTGCGGGAATCTTTCGCTCAGTTGAACTGCAAGGAACAAAAGATATATATGTTAAAGATCTTACCGTGACAACAAATTTAGATGAAAACTATTCGACAGGTACGATTCGTGTTGTGCTTGAGCATAAAAATGCTTCGAGTTTCAAAATTTGTTTAAAAGATCCTGATCAACAAGTTATATTAGATCAAACGACGAAGTGTCATGATTTAAGTTTTGAAATTGAAGAAGCTAAACTATGGTCTGCTGAAGAACCGAATTTATATACATTAGAAATTGCTGTCGAAGATGAACAAGACAATACGATTGAAACGGTAATTCAAACTATTGGCATTCGCCAGATTTTGATCGATCAAGGCGTTATTTTTATCAATGGCCAACGTTTAATGCTTCATGGAGTGAATCGCCATGAGTTTTCTAAAGATACTGGTCGAGTATTAAGTGCGCAAGAGATTTATAACGATCTTGTTTTGATGAAACAAAATAATATTAACGCAGTGCGCACATGTCATTATCCAAACCAAGATATATTTTATGAATATTGTGACCAATTAGGTCTTTATGTGATGGATGAAGTGAATCTAGAAACCCATGGTACATGGGGCAATGATGAACTAGACAATCCTAAAGACCCGCTTCCGGGAAATCGAATTGAGTGGCGAAATGCGATTCTCGATCGTGCTCAATCGATGGTTAAACGCGATAAAAACCACCCCTCGATTATATTTTGGTCTTTAGGAAATGAAAGTTGGTATGGTGATGATTTATTAGAAGAAGCAGCTTGGATTAGACTTAACGATCCAACACGCATCATTCATTATGAAAGCAGTTATCGCAGTGCAGCTTACCAAGATTGCTCTGATGTTTACTCAAGAATGTATGCTTCACCTGAAGAACTTCGTGATATTTTAGAACACCATCCGGAAAAACCCGTAATTTTATGCGAATACATGCATGCGATGGGGAACTCAGTAGGTGGATTATACCGCTACATTCAACTTGAACAATATCCGCAATATCAAGGCGGATTTATTTGGGATTGGAAAGATCAAGCAATTCAAATTCATGCTGATCAAAATCCAAGAGGTCATTATGACATGTTGGGTTATGGTGGAGATTTTGGCGATCATCCCAATAACAAAAACTTTAGTGGAAATGGCTTATTGTTTGCAAGTGGAACCCCTTCTGCAAAACTAGCTGAAGTTAAAGCTCTCTATTCACCGATCCGCTTGCTTGTTGATGAAACTGGAGTCCAAATTTTAAATGACAATTTATTTATGGACACAAATCAATATCGCTTTATCTATGAACAAAAAGATGAAGGCAGCATATTATTGAGCGGTGAACTTTTAGTTGATTTAGAAGCGGGCAGTTATGACCACTTTAATATTCCTTGGAAATTGACAAAAAGAGAAAGTGTTTGTTCGGTTTATTGTCTCCAAAATCAGAAAACGGCGGCTATCGAAAAAGGATCAGTCATCAGTTTTGATCAAAGAACAATTGGGAAAACCGATTATGTCGCTTCCATTCCAGCACCTTTAAAAATGGTACAAGGTGATGAAATGTTCAGTTTTGAGTATGGATCATTTAGAGCTTACTTTACTAAAACAGGTTTGTCGTCTTTATGTTATGACGGAAAAGAATGGTTACAAGACCTCCCTCGACCAGTATTTACTCATGCGTTTACCGATAATGAGCGCGGTTATCAATTCGATCTAGAAAATGCCTATTGGTATGGGGCAACATTGTTTTCTAAAGCGTCATTTCAAGAGATTAAAGTAGATCCAAAAGGCATGTATGCGACGATTCAATATCATTATCAACTTCCTTATCCGGCAAAAAATAAGGCGATTTTGACCTATACAGTGGCTGCTCCAGGAACGATTGGGGTTGATTTGATTTTAGAACCTTCTCGATCTTTACCGGATCTTGCGGTGTTTGGTATGGAATTTAAACTCCCCAAAGATCATGAACATTTCCTTTATTATGGAAATGGACCTCATGAAAATTATCGTGATCGGCTTGAAGGTGCACGTTTGGATGTGTTCCAATCTAGTGCAAAAGAGAATTGGCAACCGTATTTAAAACCACAAGAAACAGGAAATCATACTTACGTACGCTGGATTGAATTGTTTAATCGTGATCGCCAATGTCTGCGTTTTAGTAAGATTGGTCAACCGTTTGAAGCGCAAGTTGTTCCATATTCGTTTGAACATACTTTACGGACGCAACATCAAGAAGAACTTGGCGAATCAGATGGAATTTATGTGCGGATCGCAGCAGATCATATGGGAGTGGGTGGTGTCGACTCATGGGGGGCTCGCGTGCATGAACGAGATTGTCTCCATGCTGGAAATAGTCGTCATTTATCGTTCTTTATGAATTTTCCTATTGATCCATTGACGAAATCTTTAGATGTCGCAAAACAAAGTCTTTTAGATGAAGAACATCAAGCATAAATAAAAAAGGAGCTGATCAAATTGAGCTCCTTTTTTTGCGGCTTGAATGTTGAGTTTAGTCTTTTGGGCAATTTTTTTCGCTGCATAGACAAGAAGAATAGTGTGTTGTTGACGCATTGGAATAAAATGCGTTATATAGGTCAGTTGGCTGATTTTCTTTGTCAAAGAAGCGATATAAGATTTCTTCATGGAAAGGCTGATTCGCTTTTAGAATCGCATCAGGATGTTCTTGGTTATGGATTGAATCAGGAACGAATTGCGGTTCAACAGCTAAGCCAGCATGATGTGAATAGGTTACGCCATGGCGTCCTTGGCAAGGTTCGATGAAGTTTCCAGAATATAATTGAATTCCTGGTAATGTTGTTTCGATTTCTACAGTTCGTTTTGAAACTGGGTCTTGAATGACACATTTTGAATCCTTGTCATCTAAAACAAAATGATGGTCGATTCCGTTGGCCAATTGAACTTGTTCATCACTTTGGTCAAAACCTTGGTGAATTGGAGCAAATTGTCTAAAATCTAGTGGCGTGTTTTGGACTTCACGATAATGACCAATACATAATCCATCTGGATCCACTAAACCATGACGAGAAGCGTCAATGCGTAATAAGTGGTTCGAAACGTCTTCACTTTGATTTAAGTTGAAATAAGTGTGGTGTGTTAAGTTACAAAGTGTATCTTGATCGCTAATTGCATCATAAATAATTCTCAGTGCATTGTCTTCAAGTTTTAAAGTGCAAGTTAAATCAAGATTACCTGGATATCCTTCTTCCATATCTGGTGAATGGTAAGTAAAGATTAATTGGTCATCTTCGATTCTTGAATCGAAGTTTTGGTAAGAAAAACCATCAATGCCGCCATGTAAGGAGTTTGGTCCGTTGTTTACAGCAATTTGGTAGTCTTTTCCGTTTAAAGTGAATTGGCCTTTTTTAAGACGGTTACAAGTGCGCCCAACTAATGCACCGAAATATGTGCCAGAGCGGGCGATGTAATCTTCAATCGTGGGATAACCTAAAATCGTGTTAAAACAATTTCCAGCTGCATCTTTAAGGTCGATTTCGATTAAGGTAACCCCGTAGCTGGAAACTAAAACTTTAAGTTTATCGTTTTCTAATTCATAAAAACAAATGTTGTCAGGTCTTTGTTCAGTTTTGCGAATCATCATGATTTCCTTTCTGAATAATGAATGTGCTTGATTAGCGCTAAGCGCATGCAAATAACATGGTTTATCTCATTATAACCAATCTAAAACGAAATGATATGGGATGATAACATAAGATCACTAGATTGTTAATTTAAGTGTATTCGCATACATTTTGTAAAATGTATGCGAAACCAAAAAATGATCGCGAAGATTAGGGTAAATAGTGCACGGATTTGTAAAAATCAAAAAGTTTTTTATAATGATTAGATGGAGGAATGCGTATGTGGATTCTTGCTTTAGAAGATTTATCAAATCTAGATGCCGTAATGGAATGTAAACCTGATGCTGTGTGTATTGGTTTAGCACCATTAGCGGCAAGAAGTCATGCTTGTGTTCAGATTGAAGAGTTACCCGAAATGGTTAAACGATTCCATCAACATGACATTCAACTTTTAATTAATGCTCAAGGAATGATTGAACAAAGCCAATTGGCAAATGTTCGTAATCTTTTCCATCAAGCCATCGATACCGGCGTTGATGGATTCTATATTGCAGATGATGGCTATATTCATTTAGCTGATGAATATGGAAAACAAATTGGTCGCGATTTAAGACAACTATTGATCATTCAACCCGAAACGCTTTTATGTAGTGGCCAAGATGCAAACTTCTATTTAGAACAAGGATTGCAAGCAGCGTCTTTAAGCCATGAATTAACGCTGGATGAAATTGTTGCTTGTGCGCAAGATTGTTCAAACGCTAAGAATTTAGAAGTGTTGATTAGTGGTCATTATTCTTGGATGGAAAGTCGCCGCCCGCTAATTGAAAACTACTTACGATATATCAAACGACAAGATGCATTTGAACAAAATAAAGTGTATACAATTCAAGAACAAATGCGAGATGCTAGACTTTTGACTTGGCAAGATGATCAGGGCACGCATATCATGTCCGATTTACCAATACAAGCTGGATCGGATCTATGTGCAATCGCAGATAGTGGTATTGAGCGCTTTAGAATTGATGCCTTTTTAAAATCAAATGAATGGGGTATTGAAATGCTTCAGACATATCGCAAGATTTTAGAACATTCACTAAATGAAAATTCGATTGAATCGAATTTAAAACAAGAAGAAACATTAATTCGAAAGGAGAAAACAAATGTCCGCCATTGAATTGCTCGCACCCGCTGGTAACTTAGAAAAAGCAAAAACTGCGATTCGTTATGGCGCAAACGCAGTATATATTGGGGGCCAATCTTTCTCTTTACGCTCAAGAGCATCAAATTTTGATTTAGATCAAATTCATGAACTTTGCGAATTTGCTCATGAACATCAAGCGCAAGTACATGTTACGGTCAACATTATCCCTCATCCGAGTGATTTTGGAGGGTTGGAAGATTATCTTCAAGCATTAGATCAAGCTGGAATCGATGCGATTATTTCTGCTTCACCGTCGATTATCACAAGAGCATTAAAAATGGAAACACGCCATTTTGAAGTTCATGTTTCCACGCAACGATCAATCTTAAATAGTGAAGCGGTTCGGTTCTGGACAAATCTTGGCGTAGATCGTGTTGTCTTAGGACGTGAAACACCCATGCCTGCTATCGAAGAAATTTGTCAACAAAACATTAATGACATTGAGGCATTTATTCATGGTGGAATGTGTATTTCCTTTTCTGGGCGCTGTGTCTTATCGAACCATATGACAAATCGTGATGCCAATCGGGGCGGATGTGCACAAAGTTGTCGTTGGAAATATACATTACGCGATGGTGAGCAATCGATCACAGATCCTGAGCGACCGTTTTCAATGTCAAGTCGTGACTTACAAGCAGCCGACCAAATTGAACGGATGATTCATGCTGGAGTAACATCGGTCAAAATTGAAGGACGAATGAAATCTGACTATTATTTAGCGGTTGTTGTTGGCGCTTATCGACGCCTCATTGATCATATTGAACAATATGGTCATGCCGATGAAGCGTTTTTATCCACCATTTGTGCGGAACTTTCTCGTGCGGAAAACCGCCCAACAGGTCCAGGGTTTTATCATGGACTTCCAGATGAAAATGTTCAATTGTATCGCAAACACGATGAAACGGTGACGCAAGAATATATTGGTTTAGTTTTAGATGCTCATCCACAAAATCGCCCAGGTATGATTCAGGTACAAGTGAAAAATCACTTTGAACAAGGAACACCAGTTGAACTCTTTGGGCCTCATATTGCTCCATACCAGGCGATTATTGAAAAAATCTTTAATGAAGAAAATGAGGAGATTACAGTATGTAATCACCCGATGGAGATTGTTTATCTTCCTTGGCAGGGAGATGTTGTTGCCGGATCGATGATCCGCAAGCAACGCCTTGAGTCCTAACATTTTTAATCGTTAGATTATAATAAAGAAAACAAATTAACGCTAAAAATGTATGATTCGTCATTTGGCGTTATTAAACATAGCACTTGCGATGTACAATAAATTGAATTTGGCAGAAATACGGGAAAACAGAAAGGAAGTTCTGCCCTAAGCTCCCGTTTAGAAAATATGAAATTATCAAATAGCTACTTTTTTACATTAAGAGAAAATGCTAAAGATGAAGATTCCGTCTCTAGTAACTTACTCGTGCGTGCGGGTATGATCAAAAAACTCGCAAATGGAATTTATATGATTTTACCTATGGGTAAAAAAGTTTTAGAAAAAGTTGAATATATTGTCCGTGATGAAATGGATAAACACGGATGCCAAGAATTGTTAATGCCAGCTTTGATTCCTGAAGATGTCTATGTTTCATCTGGACGTCGTGAATCATTTGGTTCTAATATGTTCGCTTTAAAAGACCGTTACAATAAACCATATGTATTAGGTCCAACACATGAAGAACTTTTTGCGATCACTGCTGCAATGGATGGTAATTCCTGGAAAGATTTCCCTTATAACTTGTATCAGATTCAAACTAAATATCGTGATGAAACACGTCCACGTTATGGTTTGATCCGTGTTCGTGAATTTATCATGAAAGATGCTTATACATTCGATAAAGATGAAGCGGGTTTAGATGTTGCTTATGCCAACATGTACGATGCGTATAATAAGATCTTCGATCGTATGGGTTTAAACTATAAAATCGTTCGTGCCGACACTGGTGTGATGGGCGGTTTACTTTCTGAAGAATATCAAGCTATTTCTTCCATCGGGGAAGATATCGTCGTTGGATGCGAAGGTTGCGATTTTTCAAGTAACGAAGAAATTACGGAAGTTGTTGATACTTTACAAGATGACACAGCCCAAGAATTACCATTAGAAAAAATCTACACACCAAATGCTGGAACAATTGAAGCAGTAAGTTCTTTTTTAGGTAAAGAACCAAAAGACTTTGTTAAAACATTGATCTATTGTGCAGATGGTAAACTAGTCGCATTTGTTTTACCAGGTGAACGTGAATTAAATGAAACAAAAGCGAGCAAGTTATTAGGCGCTTTAGAACTTACTTTAGCGGATGCTGAACAAGTTAAAGAAGCGACTGGTGCACGAATTGGCTTTGCAGGTCCTGTTGGATTAAATATTCCAATTTATATGGACCGCCAAGTTGCGCATAAGAAAAACTTCATCGTTGGTGCAAATGAAGATGATCACCACTACAAAAATGTAAATTTAAAAGACTTTACACCTACTGCCGTCGCGGATTTAACAGAAGTTATGGAAGGTGATATCTGTCCAAAATGTGGTCAAAAATTGACTTTTGAACACGGTATTGAAGTCGGAAACCTCTTTAAATTAGGAACTAAATATTCACAAGCCATGAACTTACTTTATTTAGACCAAAACAATAAACTTGAACCAGTTTGGATGGGAAGTTATGGAATTGGTTTAGAAAGATGTATGGCTGCCGTAGCTGATCAATATCATGATGAAAATGGGTTGATGTGGCCAGATGATTTAGCTCCATTTAGAGCAGGGATTGTGATCGTCAATATGAAAGACGAACAACAAGTTGAACAAGCGAACAAATTCTACGAATATGCAAAATCTCAAGGCATGGATCTTTTATTAGATGATCGTAACGAACGTGCTGGGGTTAAATTCAAAGATATGGAATTGATCGGTATTCCACATCGCTTTACTTTTGGTAAAGGTGTTGCCCAAGGAAAAGTAGAATACGTTCTACGTAAAACAGGTGAAAAAGTCGAAGTTGCTATTGAAGATTTACCTGCATTATTAAACAAAATCTACAATCGTTAATATAAGATTAGCGTCGTTTAACAAATAATATGAAAGTCGAAGGGGAAGGACCTCTTCGACTTTTTTTGAAGAGCAGTAAAGTTTTTGTGATCTAAAGGGAATAAATGGAAGAAGTAAAAAAGCCACCTTTAGAAAAATCAAAAAGGTGGCTTGGTATAGATCCTAAATAGAGGAGGATGATTTATTCTACTTCTTCAAATTGTTGATCTGAATTTAAATTATTCAAGGCATCGTTTGGGGAAGAGGATACAGTCTTGTCTTCTGATGCTTCTGGTGATTCTTTACGAATACTATCGATATACGTTTGAATGTTTTGTTCAACAATTTCAAAGTTCACTCGTCCAGCTTGTAGTAATGCATCGTTGAAACGAACAGGATTATAAGTATCACCTAAGGCTTCTTTAGCGATATCTTGGAGTTGATAAATTCTTAATGCACCATAGTAATAACTAAAAAATAGTCCTGGGTTTTCGGCGATTTGATAATAAAGACCTTCGTTTAGTTCACCCCAAACATTATTAAATTCCTGGATACTATAGCCATCATAGTTAATCTGCAAATCCATTAATAAGATTGCATAACCCGAATACATATCCATGAGTTTAAACAGTTCGCAAGTTGACTCATCTACGCCACTCCAATCTAATGTTTCATAAGCGGCATAGGTTGCATATCCTTCAGTAAATGCTTGTTCATTAAGGATATATTGGGCAGGATGTTTAAAATGTTCTTTGTTGTATTGTTCGTGATAGACATGTCCTGGAACAGACTCATGTGCCATGACTTTATAAAATTCCAATGTTTGGAAGTCGGTCGACATTTTATTTGCGTTGTAGCGGATTTGATAAGGGTTATGAGAATCAAAAGGGGTTTCTTCCATATATGCTTGTACAGAATCGGTTGATTGTTCAGCTGAAGCCGGCAAAACATTGTATTTAATTTTAGAGACAAGAGGGAATTGCGCTGGATAGCGTTCCATTAAAAACTCAATAATTGCCTCAGGACTTTCGAAATTTGTGACTTTTTCTTCATCAGGCGAAATTTCGATATCATCACGCAAAAAGGCTCGGTAATCACGTGTGACTTCATCTAAACTTGAACGAACATCTTCTTTGATTTCATTGATTGAATTGGCCGTTCCCGCATATTGTTTTAGGATTAGTTCATAATAATCTTTTCCATTTGGGAAAGACGCGATGGATTGAACGCCTTGGTTTTGATCTTTCAGTTTTTCTAATCCAGCTTTTAGTTTTTCATAAGCAGGGAAAAGGTGTGTATTTAATGCGTTTCGAACTTGTGTTTTATAGTTTTCAGCTTTTGTTGCCTCAAGATTTAAACTATCGATTTCGGCCATTAAATCAGTTACAATGACACAATTTTCTTTAGATTCGAGAACAGAATGAATAGTTGCCATGACCGAATCGTAATTAATCGCAAATTTATTTTGTTTGGCTTGTTCATTGGCGTATTCTAATGCTTCATCGATGAATTTATCTGTGGATTCAATCATAGAAACGACATTGGCAATATCGGATTCCTGATACATTGTATAGGCGGAAAAGACCGTGACTGGAATCGTTTGAACACCGAAATCAGCAGTAAAAATATTGCTGAGATAATCGAAACGTTCATCAAAAAGTTCAATTTGGTTTTTGTATTGGTGCAAGAGTTCCTCGCGGATTTGTTGGTTTGTCGTATTTAAGTCCCGTGGGTCCATTGCTTCAAGACTCTTCACCACTTGGTCGGCAAATTGTTTTTGTTCATCACTAACAAATAAATTTGGTAGAGTCTTAGGTTGTTTATTTGGATCGATTCCGTAATTTTCTGGATGTACGAAATTGACATGGCATAAGAAATATTCGTCTTCGAAATACTTCACAACATATTGGTCAAGGAAGTTTTCAAATTCTGTGTTGGATACAATTTCTTGTTCAACGGATTCAAAACTAGATTTATTGGCAGGTCCTACGCAACCAACAGCTAAAACAGCGGTAAGTAACAGGACAAGATGTTTCTTTTTCATATTTCTCCTTCGTAGATTGAGGTATTAAAATGAGTCTCGATCGCACTCATGATTCTTCTAAAATTGGGTAAATCTTATTATACAGTACAAGAAATTGATAATATGCAATCGACTTTGATTTTATGAATTCTTAAGAAATGAAAAAAGATGCGCAATGAATGATACGTTCTTGTAAAGTAGACACTCGAAATAACTCAATCGAGATGTCACTAAAAGGGAACTTATCAGAATTCGTGCGCATCTTTTTTTCAGTTAATAAATATTTATGAAAATTGAATTTAAATATTTAAGAACATAAACATCAATTGAAATACAACACAACCAAGAAAAAAGGGAAAGATGCAATCTTTGACGCTCAATGCATCAGATTGTGCTTTTTTAGCAAAATTGATGAAATAGTCAATTGCTTTAGATTTGATTTGTTCAAATAAATGTTTGAACGATCGATGAATCCATTCTTTAAATAAATGAGCAGAATAGACGTTTTGAAGATCAAAAGATCGAATGCTATAAACAAGTTTGCTCACAGGGGGGGCTCCTTTCACAAAACAATAATGCATTTCTATGTGCATTCAATATACCACGCCGTATCAAAATGCGCAACAAACACGCACACACCATAATATAATTGAATAGAATGTGCATTTTAACTAAAAAAATATTGATCAATTAATGGATAAGTCAAAACTTGAGACAATTTCAATCAGTTTTTCTTGTTCACGTGATTTTTCTGAGTCTAAACGAAATGTTTAGAGAAGTGTTGCGCTAAAATGAAATAAGTAGCAAAAGTAAAAATTGAAGTAGGAAATTGAGCAAGTAAAAACGCTTACTTTTTAAAAATGAATTTTTTTTCATCTTTTGAAACATTCTTTCTTTACTTTATTTTTTCATCGCTCAAAATAGGTGTAGAAAATGATCATGGATTAAGTACAGTTGTACACCATCCGCACTCTGATCGTTTTGCTACTTTAGCAAAGTAACAGGCGATTCTTGTATTCATTTTTTCAATTTAAAAATGAGAGAATGAAGAAAAGAACGTGAAAGAAAGGATACATATGCTTAAGAAAATTAGTATTTCCAATGGCCAGGTTGTATTGAACTACAACCGAGCATACCCAAAAAGTCGTGAAGCTTTATTAAAAAGTAGAACTTTTGAAAAGTTCATTACTTATTTCGTACGCATTCAGAAAGAGACTTATCCAAAAATCTATTTCTACCTCACTCAAGATGAAAAATTAGATGTACCAGCGGCTGCTCATGAATTCGTATCATTCTTACGTCAGCTGATTGTTTTTGACTATGAAGAACTTTTGGATAACCCATTAACAAGAGATCGTGATGTTCTTCTAGAAGTTATCGAAGAAATCTATCATGGATGGCGCTCTTTAAACCGTTTCGGTTTCATGAACTCTAACAACACACCAGACTTTGGAATCAACACTTTAGTTGCTCGTGATTCCAATTTAAATGATTTGATTTTAAGAACTTATCGTTTATATGAAGAAAAAATCATGGGTCGCCCTAACTTGGTTTATCGTCAAGTTCAAGCGGGTACGAATGCGTGCTTCTCTGTTCACCAAAGAAAAAATCTTATTGCAGAAGATTATCTTCCATTAAATAACGTTCCAATGATCGATACGGTTATGTTACGTACGCCAATGATTCTTCACCCAAAAAGTTCAAAACGTACAGGTATGTTTACAGAAACGAAGTATCATCCAACGGATATGCTTGAAATTAACCAAGATGAATGGTTCTGCTTACCAATCAAAATCGGTAAATTATTATGCTTTGTCTACTTTAATATGAAATTCATCGACCTTGCTTTATCCATGGTGAATTTATTTGAATTAGCCACAGTTGAAGAGTCTGAAACAAAACCAGATTTGATCATGATTTATGGTAACGAAGATGGATTAAACGAAACAAAATATTACCACGACAAATTGAATAATATTTGGGTAGGACGTATCTCTGATCATCCACGTATGGAATACTTTGGATACCTCAAGAAAATGGCTTTAACTTTACATAACCTTGCCATGATGGAAAGAGGTTGGTTACCAATCCACGGTGCGATGGTTAACATTGTATTAAATGATGGTCGTCAAAAAGGAATTATCTTGATGGGTGACTCTGGTGCAGGTAAATCTGAATCTATCGAAGCTTTAAAAGGGGTAGGTAAAGATTTAATTCGTGATGTACAAGTTGTATTTGATGACATGGGAACAATTCACATTGAAGATGGTGTGCCATATGGTCAAGGTACAGAAACTGGCGCCTTCATTCGTTTAGACGACTTGGATCCAGGTACTCCATATAAAGATATGGACCGTTCTGTGTTCTTTGCACCAGAAAATCCAAATGCGCGTATGGTTGTTCCAGCATCTAGTTATTCTTTCATTACGCAAAATCATCCAATCGACTTGTTCTGCTATGCCAATAACTACACAGATAAAAAAGGTATGAATAAATTACCTCTAGATGTGTTTAAAGCAACTTGTAAAGATGGAACACGTATGGCTTTAGGTACAACTCAAGAAAAAGGTTTATCTAAAACTTACTTTGCAAATCCATTTGGACCTATGCAAGAACAAGAACTTTGCGATCCATTGATCGATACAATTATGGCTTCACTTGAAGAAAATGGTGTTTTCTTAGGTGAAGTGTATACACACTTAGGATTTGATAAAACTAACCGTTCTGGTATCGAAGATGCAGCAAAAGAACTTTTGGCATTTATCATGAACGAAGAAAAAGATCATGAAACAATTAAAGAAGAAAATGCCAAACAAAAAAAGACGTTGATTCAGCAAGCTGAACAAGAAATTTCAGACTAATCATTTGTGTTTTAGGAACGAGATGGCTAATGTAATGAATATAGAAATATTCATTTAAGGAGATTAATTATGGATTCTTATACACCAAATAATATGCCACCAATTCCAGAAGATGCTTATCGTCGTCGTCAAGCAAATTTCAATATGGATAGTCATTATTATTTGACTTATTCATTTGGGTTGATGGGAGTTGGTTTGTGCTTAACTGCTTTAGTCTCATTTTTAGTGCTTGCCACTGGATTCTATAACGTCATTTTTTCCAATGGCTTCCTGTCGACGATCTTGTTATTAGTTCAATTCGGATTGGCGATTGGATTAGGCGTTGCGATGAATAGAGCTTCTGCATTAACTTTATTGGCGATGTTTATTGCGTATTCATGTGTGACAGGAATCACTTTTTCAACGCTTGGACTTGTTTATGCAGGTTCTACGTTGTTCTATGCTTTTCTGATTACAGCGGTTTATTATTTCTGTCTTGCCTTTGTAGGTATGACGACTAAACGTAACCTTACAAATATCGGAATGTTTGCTCTGGTTGGTCTGATCGTATTAGTGATTTCGCAAATTGTACTTATGTTATTTAGAGCACCAATGAACGTACATTTATATAGTGCACTTGGCTTGATCGTTTTCACTGGAATTACAATGTGGGATGTTCAACGAATGAAAATGATTTTGATGCAAATTGAAGGTGACGACTTAACCGCAAAAAAATGGGCTGTATATTTTGCTTTAGAACTTTACCTTGATTTTATTAATATCTTCCTATATATATTGCGCTTAATTGGAATCGGTAGTAGCTCAAGTAACGACTAATTCATTATGATTTCGAAGAAGTAACGATGAAGATTTATTCTTCAGTTTCGTTACTTCTTTTTTGGTTTAATAATTGTATGGTATGAATCGAGGCGATGTTAAATCGTGTTTTAATTATGGGGAATATGATTATTTTGATGATTTAAGGGCAATAATGAATCATATCAGATATACTGATGTATAAAGATCACGATTCAATCCAGACTTGTTTTTAGGATTGAATACACGCTGAACAAGAAAGAGAGGACAAAACAACATGTATTTCAATGTAGAGCTTAAAAAGGTTGGGAAGCTATTGATTGCATTCTGTTGCGCACTGATGGCATTCAATTTTGTAGCTTGTTCAAATCAAGATCAATCTTCTGATGTAAGCAAGCTTGAATTTGAAGATGCGACTGAATTATTAACGAACATCTGGGATCGTGAAAACATCAATGACAAACCGAATATGGTCTTTGGTGGAATTGGCGAAACAATGGTAGAAGAAAAGCCGGGAGCAGTAGATATTGCTCAAAAAGATTCTATTGAAGGCGTATTATATGTACCAATGGACTTGGCAAATTCCAGTACAAGTGGAGCATGTGTTATGAATGCGATCATGGCCAATGATTTTACTGCTTCAGCATGGCAATTAAAGGATGATGTTGATGTAGATGCACTTCAAACGCAAATTGAAGAAAAATTAAAGAGCGCTCAATGGTTGTGCACATTCCCAGAAGAATACGATATTGTTGTTCAAGACGGATTTGTCGTTGTTGTTTATGGTAAAACAGCCCAAGTTCAGCCATTTGTCGAAGCAGCTAAACAAGTGATGGCAAATGCTGAAGTTACAACAGGACAATTTGAAGCGTAGTTTTTGAATTTAAAAATTTATAAATATGCAAAAAGCGAGTGATTTAGCTCGCTTTTTTTATCC
>Garnier_p1__coassemble_983_pt1 | contig 18902 bp, 13 predicted proteins | sample Garnier_p1__metabat2_low_PE_017 | metagenome-assembled genome bin Garnier_p1
CAATACACAACTATATTTAGTTATTTCATAGTGTCTACTTTACAAGGACGCATCAAATCAAATTCGCTGCTTTTTTTATATTTTGTTGACAATTCGAATGATACAAGCAATCTGCGAATCATCAATGATGACTTTAAAGCTTTTCTCTAAAGGTTTAATAATTTTCGATATTGTTTTATAGTCGTCTTCATACAAATCAATCAATTGTCTTTCTTCTTTGCCCAGCGCAAAATGAATTCCTTCCTTACACTTTTCTAAAAGACAAGCGATATGGATAAATAAGCCAATTTTTTGTTCTGAATTCAATGAATAAACAACATCTAGCTGGTCGACAATCGATGGCAAAATCGATTTTAATTTCGAGACAGAGATAAACTTAAACTGTTCTTCTAAAAATGAATAAATTCCAGAATAGCCCATACATTTCGATTGAAGAGGTTCAAACATTAAGATGCGATCAATGTCTTCTGCTCTATTTTCAAACACCTTATTAATGGAGATATACGGAATTCCAAGTAAGTTAGGATTATATGTTCCCACAAAACAATGAATCGTATAGATTTTTTTGATCTCCATGACTTTTTTAATCAATTCATCGCGTTTAGAAATAGCTAGCGGTATCGTTTTGAAGCCTAACTTAGAATATTGATCAATATATTGTTTTAACTGGAATGCCCCACCATCACCCGTTTGACATAAGGTGATTACGACTTCTCGTTTATAATTTTTATTATCATCGAGCGATTTCATCTCTAATAAAGTCGTATGGTATACATAATCAATATCTTCTTCTTGCAGGCATTTTCGAGCCACATCGATCCCAATTAAGGTGATTGGAATATGGATATAACGAATTTTGACATCATTTTCTTGGGCAATCGTATCGAGCATTGTTCGAATGGAACCCATGTCGTAAATGACAATCACCCCTTGACCTTCATCTATTTTTAAGATCAATGAGCGGATTTCGTCCATTGCTTTCAAGTTATCTTTTTCTAAATGCAAATCATAGCTATACACATTATTGCAATGCGTTAAACTAATCGTCACTTCTTTTAAAGCTTCCGCAATTCCCGAACCATGCAAAATATAGAGTAAAACAGGATGTCCATTATCGATCTCATCTTTTGTTTTGACTAAAAACATCGTAATAATCGCAATTTCTTCAGGGGGCAGTTCAATCCCAGACATATCCTTAAAATCTAAAGCAAATTGTGCGGATAATGCATATTCTTTTGGATAATTTTGAACAATAAAGTTAAGTTGATCGTTATCTACTCGCGAGTGTGAAGACTTGATACTTAATAGTGAATTCATATGCAAGCAAAGCCCATAAAAGACACTCGGTTTTAAAATGATTTTTAGTTCTGTCTTCGTCATTTCTGAAAACTTTTGTACGAGTTCAATAATACGAAAATCTACAATCTTAGATAACTGCTCCGTGTCATACGATTCATCATAACCATGATTATAGTTATATTGTTTAAACAAATTTGTTACGTGATTATTAATCACATCTTGTATAGCTTTGGCATTAATTCCTCGATTCGACAATTCTTTATATTGCATATGCATCTCATTGTAGAGTTCATCATGATGATTGCTTTGGAATGTTCCATTGCAATCATAAATAAAGCAATTTTGCGAACCGACTAGAGATAAAATGTCTTGCGAACGAAACCGCATTTTGACTAAGCTTTTTTGAATATTGGAATTGAAGTCATGTAAATCTACGATAATCGGTGAATTAGGAACATCCATCACTCGGACACAAGCAGTCGCACAAGCTTTTTTAATTTCCATCTCTAATTCTTTGATGTTTCGCGAATATTCTGTTAATAACAATGCCTGCATCACTTCTTGCGAAATTTCTATATTGCGTTTTGCATTGTTAGCCTCAATGGAGAAAAAATAGTTAACAAAATCAAATCGTTCGATTAGCGGGCGATCTTTTAATTGTGGTAATTCAATAATCATCGGAATACGTTGATTATATTGGCCAACATGGGATGGATTGCAAGAAAGGACAAGATACACATCTTTACAATCCATATACTCTTTTCGATCCGCACTATAGATCATTCCTGTTTCTAAAAAATCGAAGATTAAGCTTTGTTGGTGGGCGTTCAGTAATTCCGCATTATCAATGAATAACATGCCCCCTTTGGCCATAGAGAAATAACAGTTATCCAACTTGCCTTTCTCTTGGCCAAATAAAAGGTTATCTAATTCATCCATATGATTTCGATAATGGCGACAATTCACCTTAATAAAAGGTGCATCGGCTTGCATGATTTTAGCTTCTTTGCAAAACATATACATAAAATTGCAAAAGAAACTCATCCCACACCCTGCCTTTGCCGTAACTAAAACGTTTAAGCTATGTTTAGGATACAAAATCGCTGCTTTTGCGATTTGAATTGCCTTCGATAAACTTCCATCAATCCCGATGAATTTCATTTGCGACAATCCATAATCCGATGTTGTATTATTGCGAATCTTATAGAGAACAGGACGGGTAGCTGTTTTTTCTAATTTTTCTTCTTTCACCAAATCATTGAGAAGTGTAGACACATTGGATCGTTGTAAATTTAAAGCCTCTGCAATTTCTTTGGTCGTTACGCCTTCTTTACTTGTTCCATTCGACAACATTTCTCGTTGGATAAATTCGAATACAATATCCTTCATCGTTTTCATTTATGTCACCTTCACTCAATACTCGCATTTTGTCACAAGTTTACAATTTTCAAACGGACCACCGGCTTGTCTTTTTGAAAAACAAGGCCGACAAACGAGAAAATCCACTCACTCATGCAAAAAAAGGAAATCGTTTTCATTCTAACATCCCATAGTGCTAAAACAGAAATTTCGCTCACATAAAATGTTCTGAATCATTGGATTGTTTACCTTTGCCTATAAAAAAATTTTATTGTTACTTCATCATAAACATCGCATTGTTTTTCCTAGAAAAAAAGATGTAAGCCTAACCTACATCTCTTTTTAACATTTGCTTGTCTGCGTTTTTTATTTTTAGGTTTACATAAAGTAAGAAACACTAACTTTTATTTAACCTCTGACCTTCTTTATAACAAGTCAATTATTGCTCTATCTTGTCTCTATTTTCTTGATATCGAAATCGATACTTACCTTTTCCATGTCCTGACACTGGTTCAATGATTCCATGCTCTGCCATTTCACGTAAAAGTTCTGAACATCTTGTCGGCTTTAAGTTGAGCAAGCGTTGAACATCTGATCTTCCAAAGAACAACTGTGCTTTCAATGCTTTTTGTAACGTATCAATATGTGAAGCGGTTTTTGCTGTGAACACAGATTCAATGTTCGCTTTTTCTTCTCCAAGATTCGTTTTTTTCAACCCAATGTTCGCTTTTTCCATATCAATGTTCACTTTTTCTCGTTCTTTGAAAATTCTACTGATATGCATTGTCCGGTTATGTAGTGGATTTGTTTCGTCTAAAAGAAGATTATGTAAAAACAACTCAAGGTACTCTGTCGTTTCGTGAATACCGTTTTTTAAATCATTATAGTTTGCCCGAACCAATGCATTTCTAAAATACCAGGCGTTCTTGGCAAAAATATCATTGGTCACTTCGAAACCTAGTGTCCGTAAATACTTGATAAAAAACACTGCTGTCGTTCGCGTATTTCCTTCACCAAACACGTGAATCTGCCATAGTCTAGACACAAATAGTGCAAGGTGATGAATCATTTCATTCATCGTCAAATTCTTATAGGAAAACATCTTTTCCTGTGAAAAATCGTAATCAAGCGTTGCCTGTAACTCCGTAGCACTTCCATATAGTACGGTTGCGCCATTTAATACCCATTCTTTTTTCGTAATGTTATAGTCTCGAATACATCCAGCATGAGAATAAATTCCAGTAAACAACTTCCTGTGAATGGAAAGATACTCATTTGGTGTAAAGCTGAACGCTTTTTCTGAAAGTAGTCTCGCAATTCGAGCAGCGACTTTATCCGCTTCCTCGGTGCGATCATTTAAATCAGAAACCGGATTCTGCTCATAATAACTTTGCAAAAGCGCATTGGCTTGCTCAAAGGTAATTTCTCCTTCAATATTGCGAACAGCCGTCTGTACTAAATAGTTTGACGTTTTGAGTCCGTCAACTGCCTGCAAGCCAATAGCCGTATGCCACGCATAACCCTTGTCCCGTTTTCCCGGCTCTGATTCTTTCATATATTCTTCAAACGGATCTCTATTCACAACGTATCACCTCACTGCCTGTTACAAATATTTATAAACGATTATCTTTCTACTCTTTTTCAATTTCTTTGCGCTTATAGAAATCTTATTCAAAACTTACCTGCATGAATACATGTCCTATATAAAGTATCAATAATTTATCATATTAAACGTACTTTTCGCTTCACTTAAAAAGAGATGTAAGCCAAAGCCTACATCTCTTTTTAACATTTACTTATCTACGTTTTTTATTTTTCGGTTTATATGGAGTCAAAAGCACTAAGCTTTCCACATGTTTTGTATAAGGGAACATATCCACAAGTTCCATCACTTGACCACGATATCCATTTTGCGCAAATTGTCGTAAGTCACGAGCTTGCGTTTTTGGATCACAAGAAATATACAGAATCTTTTCTGGTTTTAAAGAACAAGCGGATTTAATAAATTCCATACTTGTCCCAGCACGTGGTGGGTCAAGTATAATCGCATTATATGGTTTATGGTTGCGCGCTGCTTCTTGCATAAAGCGAGTCGAATCCATCGCTAAAAAGCGAATATTTTTAATATGGTTTTGTTTTGCGTTAAAGCGCGCATTTTCAATGGCCTGTTTATTAATTTCGACACCAGTCACTTGTTTACAAGCGTCTGCTAAAGATAAACCAATTGTTCCTACACCACAATACGTATCGAGAACTTCATCTGTTGGTTTTAAATCCAACATTTCTTTAGCTAAGTTATAGAGCACTTCGCATTGGTCATGATGGATTTGGTAGAACGATGAAGAATCGAATGTGATTTTCATGCCACAAAGTTCATCGGTAATTTTGCCATCACCATATAACAACAAAGTTTGATCTTGCATAACGATGGATGTATCGCGAGAATTGACATTTTGAACAATTGTTTTGATCTGTGGGAATTTTTGGCGTAAAGCATTGACCAAATTTTTGCGTGATGGAAATTCTCTTGCGGCTGTGACAAAGACAACCATCACTTGATCCGTTGCCTTAGCATAACGAATCATGACATGTCTTAATAATCCAGTTCCTGTTTTTGGAGAATATAACTGGATTTTCATCGAGTCGACTAAAGTTGTGATTTCGTCGAGGATTTCATTCACAATTCTAGGTTGCATCTTGCAGCCTTTTGAGTTGATCACACGATGGGATTTTGGGACATATAATCCGCTATAAACTTTCTTATTGCGATCTTTAGCAAAGCCATAAATCACTTTGTTGCGATAGCTAACAGGAGATTTTGCCATGTGAACTGGATTAACATTCAAATGTAATTTATTTTGTTCTAGCAAATCACAAACTGCTTGATGTTTGAGTGCTCCTTGTTTTGCATATTCAATTGGAAGATATTCGCATCCTCCGCATAATTTTCCTACTGGACATTTCATATTTATTTACCTCCAGATTTTCTATTGTTTAAAGTGAATGGTCATTGGCCATTCAAATCCTTTTTGTTTCAACCTTGTCCCTTGATCGGTTCAAGTTTATTTTTGCACATTCTCATTTTTGCGCAATGTTAGCATTATAACGAAATCCATTTCGATTCGGAATGAATGTTTCTCACTTCATTGTAAAATGTACTGATCCATATATATAGGTGTTTTTTTCGTTGCCAAACAATCGATATTTTTTACAAAAATTTTTCAATTTATGGGGAGATTATCACATCGATTTTACCCTATTTAGTCTATAATAGAGAACGAAAGTGAGGTGACCCCAATGTTAAATAATGATGATCCAGCTCCGGATGCGACATTTGTGTTGATTGGGGTTCAATTGACTCACAAATATTTTTCTTTGTAAATGATTGAATATTTCTTTGTGGATGAACATCCATTTTACTGATCTCTTGGATATTGAATATCACAGAGCTATTCATCATTTTCCCTTTTTGTTTGTCTTTTTCAATTTTAACCCCAACGAAAAATCGAATGTATTGATCGGATTAAGCCGATCATACTTGCGATTGATCTTTCCTATATTCTTTCTAGATTTGAAGTCTTCATGATTAACACCAATGATCTAGATTCAAACTAGATTTTTATGCAAAACCCGATTTCAAAATGATTTGTTTTTGTCCATCTAACACTTTTCTCGACAATCAGTCTGATCTGCGCTTATCGCATCACAAGATGAACAATTGGAACATTTTAATTTGAATTCTCGGTTTTCTGATGATGCACAATTGTTGAAAGGAGAAGAACGATGACAGAACAACAAACTCCTGCAACAAACACCCTTCAGCAACAGCGTCCAGACTATGAAAATCAAATTCTCGATTTGATTCAAAAAACGCTATCTCCAAAAGCATTGCGCGAAGAACTAGAAGCATTCCACGCTAACGATATTGCGATCGCCTTCACAAAACTTGATGACGCAAGTCGGGATAAGCTTTTTAAACTTCTCGATACGGACCGCTTAGCTGAAATCATTCCATATTTAGAAATGGATGAGCAGGTGGAGTACTTAAATGAGATTAACATCAAAAAAAGTCTTTCCATTTTATCGGAAATGGAACCGCAAGATGCAGGTCAAATTTTAAAGCGTCTATCCAAAACTAGACGTGATGTTATTTTCGAACTACTTGATGCTGATACTCGAAAGATGATTAAGCGAATCAACGCCTATAGCGATGAAGAAATTGGTTCGCAAATGTCGACAGATTTTATCAAAATCCCTCATTACTACGATATCAAAGACACTATGCGCGCTTTGCGCAATCAAGTTCGCGAAACAGATACGGATAACTTATCTATTCTTTATGTCGTCGATGAAAATGATCTTTATTATGGTGCCATCCGCATTCAAGATTTATTTGCAGCTCGCGCTGATTCGACCGAACTTGAAGATATTATCGAGGTCAACTTCCCGATCGTTTATGCTAACGAAACGATTGACTCCTTGATGGAAGATTTAAAAGATTATGCCGAAGATTCCATCCCTGTTTTAAATAACGATAACCAAATCGAAGGGATTATCACAAAACAAAACTTACTGGAAGTTTTTGCTCGTGAGATGGATGAAGACTACGCCAAGTTAGCCGGTTTATCTGCACAAGAAGACTTAGATGAAACGACATTCGAATCCATCAAAAAACGTACACCTTGGCTTTTATTATTGTTAGTTTTATCCCTTTTAGTTTCGGGTGTCATTTCTCTATTCGAATCCGTCGTTGCCAAATTAACGGTTGCGCTTGTCTTCCAATCTTTGATTTTGGACATGGCCGGAAACGTCGGAACCCAATCTCTAGCCGTTTCTATTCGTGTTTTAGCGGATCCAAACGTCACGAAAAAACAAAAATTATATTTAATTGGTAAAGAAGTTAAAACCGGTTTGACCAACGGGGTTATTATCGGAAGTGGATCCGCCGTTGTTTTAGGTGCATTCATTCACTTCTTTAATGGCTTTGCCTGGGATCAATCTTATGCGATCGCAACATGCATTAGTTGTGCGATGGTCGTTGCGATGGTGATCTCTTCCTTTACTGGAACGGTCATTCCAATTTTCTTCCAAATGATCAAAGTTGACCCTGCTGCAGCTAGTGGTCCATTGATTACAACTTTAAACGACTTGATTGGAGCAACCACCTACTATTCAATGGTTTGGTTCTTCTTAATTCAAGTGATGCAATTATAGAAAGGGGTGTAGATGATGAACGATTTAAAAGAAAAATTGGATGCAAAACAAGATCTTGAACAAACCCATTCCAATGAACTTATTGAATCCAAAACTCAAGATAAAACAGAAACAAAAGAATTAGAAGAAGACGTCATCCACTCTCGTCCTGACTATGAAAGCGAAATTTTAGAGTTAGTTCGTAACGTCAACTCCCCTAAACTTTTACGAGAAAACCTCGATGAATATCATGCTTATGACATTTCTGAAGCATTCAACAGCATGACTTCATTTGAACGTGAAAAGCTTTATAAAATGCTCGATACAGAACAACTTGCTGAAATTATCGAGTATATGGATGATCAAGATCAAGCTCGCTTTTTAAGTGAGATGAACATCCGTAAAGTCATTGCCATTTTCAATGAAATGGAAACAGACAAAGCAGCCGACTTATTAAAAGGATTCGATAAAGAAAGAAGCGAAATCATTCTTGAATTATTGGAACCTGAAGTTCGTAAGAAAATTTCTGTGATCTTCTCTTATGATGAAGATGAGATCGGTTCAAAAATGACAACTAACTACATCGAAGTTGCCAAAGGATTAACCGTTCGCGAAGCTATGCGTGATTTAATTCGCCAAGCTCCAGAAAACGACAATATCACCACCATTTATGTCCATGATGAAAATGGGATGTACTATGGTGCTGTAAACTTAAAAGATTTAATTATCGAAAAACCAGATACGCCTTTAGAAGAAATCATTGTCACAAGTTACCCTTACTTATATGCCAATGAACCTATTGATAAAGTCGTTGAAGAATTAAAAGACTATAATGAAGACTCCATCCCTATTTTGAACAATGACAACTTGTTATTAGGGGCCATTACTTCCCAAGACTTGTTAGAAGTCATGGACGAAGAAATGGGAGAAGACTACGCCAAGCTTGCCGGTTTAGTCGCTGAAGAAGATTTAGAAGAATCTTTATCTCAATCTTTAAAGAAACGTTTACCTTGGCTTGTCATCTTATTATTCCTTGGCTTAATCGTTTCCGTAGTCGTTTCCTTATTTGAAGGTGTCGTGGCTCAATTGACCGTCATCATGGCATTCCAGTCCTTGATTCTAGGGATGTCCGGAAACGCCGGTACGCAATCACTAGCCGTAACGATCCGTGTTTTAATGGATGAAACATTAGATCGCAAACAGAAGTTCTCATTAATTTGGAAAGAACTTCGCGTCGGGATTACCAATGGGTTGATCATCGGTCTTGTTGCTGGTGCATCACTTGGTGTATATATCCACTTCTTCAAAGGTTATGTTTGGGATCAAGCTTATGCGATTTCACTTTGCATCGGCGTTGCTTTGTGGGTTTCCATGGTTATCTCTTCTTTAACAGGAACCACTATTCCATTATTCTTCAAAAAAATTGGTGTCGATCCTGCCGTTGCCAGTGGACCATTGATTACAACAGTCAACGATATGGTCGGTGTCGTTACCTACTATGGACTAGCTTGGTTATTCCTTTTACAATTCTTGCATCTAGCATAGTCCAAATCTTCATGATTCAAATGTATGCAGAATGGATGATTTCTCCATTCTGCATTTTTATTATTGATCAAAGTGAACTGTTGATTCTCGCAAAATGTAACCCATTTAAGTTTTATTTCATAGAATCCATACTTTATTTTTCAAAGATCCCATAAAATACGATAAATAGGTTTAAAATTAAAAAAAGACATTACACAAAAGGAAGGTGATTTGAATGATAGAAAATGAAAAAGAACGAATCATTGAGAGCATTCATCTTAAAGAACGTGCCATTCAAAAAGCCGAAAATAAAATCAAAAGCTATACCGAATTAAAAGATCAAGAGACCAATCCACTTAAAAAGTGGATTGAATCGATGGTGATCACTCATTATAAACATGTTATTGAAGATACCGATGAAGAGATTCAAAAATTAGGCGTCGAACTGCAAATCACGCTTGAAGTCATTGCTTCCAAACAAAGGGATTTGGATATGATCGAGCAAAAAAAGCACTTTCTTTTGCCAACAACATTGCCTGATCCAAATTTTACTTTAGAAGAACCGACGAATGAACAAGATTGGGTAAGTAGTTTATCGAATGCGATTTCTTCTTTTATCACTAAAACAAGTGCGAATTTGAACAAAGCTTCTTCTCATGTTATTCATCATAAAAATGATGCCAATAAAAAAGACACGCCAGACTTCAAATCCTAATCTTAATCCATCGTTCCCGATCCAAAATTTATTCTCAATCAAGAAAAAAATGCTATGCAAAAGGATTTTCCCCTTGCATAGCATTTTTTTCCCCATTTAAAGATAAGTTTCGTCCTTTAACGACACGCAAATCCATTGTCCTATAACAATCTTTATAGGTTAAGCAAATGGGCATTTGTAAAGAGCTAGTTTGAAAGTTTGTTTTCTAATAAAACTGCCGGAATGGAAACTGTATAAATCGATAAAAGACTTTTGATCACTGTTTCTTTATCTTGTTTCATCCTATTTTTAACCCATTCAATCAAAATGCCTGCGGACGCTTCTGTATAAAACGCTGCTAAAAAGTTTTTGAATTGCGGATCCACTACAATTTTCAAATCGTATTCCCCTTCTTCAATCGCTCCATAAATCACATCAAATAAATCATTATAGAAAAAGCGTTGAATCTCTTCATGGCCCATAGAATCTAAAGCACTGTTAATAATGTCTTTATTTTCATCCGCATATGCCATAACAAAGCGTAAGGCCTCTTCCGTATTGACGACCAAATCAAAATTCTTGACCACTTCTATCGCTTCTTGTTCCAAAGTCCATTTCAAAAGATCATAGATGTCTTCAAAGTGATAATAAAACGTCTTTCTATTGATCTGACAGACATCACACAATTCCGTAATAGTGATTTTAGAAAGTTGTTTATGCTTCATTTCCTGTTTCAGTGCTTGGGCAAGCGATTGCTTGGTTTTGAGTGACAATTCTTCATTGGTCATTGTGTTTTTTCCTCCACATTTACCTGGCAACTTATTACACAGCTGACTGATAAATTTTTCTACGGACAATCATAAAGCTTTGTCCAATATTTTCTTCATCAGATGCCTAGATTTGTCCCATATCTCCCATTTGCATAGTATTTGCCCGTTTTATCTATTGAACTACATGGCTATATTAAAGGCCGTAATAGAAAGAATGGAGGAAAAAGATATGTTCACTTGTATCAAGCCTGTATGGGCAAGCGACAACCCCAAACTCAAAGAACGCTTCGCCGATACATCTAGATACAATTTTTACGATCAAGCTTTGTTCATAAAGGCAACCATCAATCCGATATGTGACTATGCCTGGCAAAACTTAATCCTAAAAAGTTATGCAAAACACGCTGTAAAAGAATTGGTTTGCAAGATGGATAAACATCAAAAAAACAACCATAACTTCTACTCCTCTAACAACTGGAACACGCCCGATCACAACGACCTCTATCTTGACCATATGATCCAAAAGATCGCAAGGACACGATCTATTCTGGTCAGGCAGGTATGATGATGGACACCTTATTTTTTAGGAAAGGAGCGATGGCGTATGTTTAATCGCGACTACGATGTCAAAATGCGAACACCTATTGGAGCTCGATATGGGACGATGTCCGTTTCCATTGAGAACAACAAAATCAAAGGTGTCCTCGTCATTTTGAAGAAATCCAACCCCTTTTCCGGAAACATCGATGAAAATGGCGACTGTTCGATCAAAGGAAAAGTAACAACACTCATGCGAACGATTCCTTATCACGCCACTGGCCGAATCACCAAAGAAAAAATGGATCTACAACTCAAAAGTGAACATGAAATCTTTGATCTTTCCGGCACAGCTTCTGCTCATGTTCCAACCATAAAAAAGGAGGAAAGCATATGAGAAAGTTTTTTGAGAAGATTGTAAACAACCCCAAAAAGATATTGATTAGTTTTCTAATGTTAGCACTCATTGGTGCTGGCTTGCAAAGCATGGTCAAAGTCAATTATGACTTAACTGATTATCTACCAGCCCAAACAGCTTCTACTGTCTCTTTGAAAACGATGGAAGATGAATTCGATGGTGGAATTCCAAACGCTCGTGTAATGGTCCAAAACGTTACCATTCCTGAAGCTTTGGAATACAAGAAAAAAATCGCCGACTGCCCAGGCGTTAGCGATGTAATGTGGTTGGATGATGTAAACGATATTCTGCAACCTATTGAAACGATGGATGCCGATACCGTGGACACTTACTACAAAGATAAAGCCGCGCTTTTTACCGTAACGATCGAGGATGGCAAGCAAGTTGAAGCTGTCGATGCCATTCGGGCGGTAATTGGCGACAAAAATTCACTGACCGGCGATGCTGTTTCTACAGCAGTTGCGACCGTGGGAACAGTCAATGAAGTAACAAAAATTGCTATCTTTGCGGTTTTGTTCGTTTTTTTGATGCTGATTCTCACTACGACTTCTTGGGTAGAACCGGTTCTTGTCATGTTAGGTCTTGGTGTAGCGGTCATGATCAACTCCGGCAGCAACTTAATTTTCAAGGAAATTTCCTTTGTGACCAATGCCGCAGGATCTATTTTACAGATTGCTGTATCGTTGGATTATTCAGTGTTCTTAATCCACCGATTTGAAGAATGTCTAACCGAAAACCCAAATCCTAAAGAAGCGATGGTCGATGCCTTGTGTAAATCGACAAGTTCAATTCTCTCAAGTGGGCTGACCACCGTCATTGGATTTTTCGCTTTAATCTTCATGCAATTTGAAATTGGACCAGATCTTGGACGAGTGCTTGCCAAAGGTGTTGCGATTAGCTTAATTGTCGTATTTGTCTTTATGCCTGTCTTGATTTTAGCCACTCAAAAATGGTTACAAAAATCCAAACACCGCAGCTTTTTACCGAGCTTCAAAGGCTTTGGACGATTTGTCTACCGACTTATGATCCCTATGGTTTGTGTATTTATTGTGATGATCGCGCCAAGTTATCTTGCTTCCAACGCCAACGATTATTACTATGGCGCATCACAAATTTATGGACCTCAAACTCAGTTAGGACAAGATACAGCCGCTATTGAAGATCTATATGGCAAAAGCGACACCTATGTAGCGATGGTCCCTCGTGGCGATTTCGCTACTGAACAAAAACTATCCCATGCCCTTCATGATATTCCCCAAGTCAAAAGTATCCTCTCCTATGTCGATACTGTTGGAGCGGAAATTCCTATGGAATATCTAGATCAAAAAACAGTTTCAAAGCTGATCTCTGATCATTACAGCCGATTCGTCATTACAGTAGACGCTGATTATGAAGGTAAAGAAACCTTTGACCTCGTCGAAAAAATCCGAAACACCCTGAATACATATTACCCAGACTCTTACTATCTAGCCGGAAGTGGCGTAAGTACTTATGACTTGATGGATACCATTACTGCAGATACCGTCAAGGTTAATATGATTGCCATTGGCGCAGTATTCCTTGTACTTCTGTTGACGATGAAATCTATCTCCTTGCCTGTAATTTTAGTATTAGCAATAGAAACGGCTGTTTGGATTAATGTGGCCATTCCATATTTCCAAGGAAACACTGTTTTCTATATCTCTTACTTAATTATCAGCTCAATTCAACTTGGAGCAACAGTGGACTACGCCATTTTATTCACCGAACGTTATACCGAGTACCGAGAAAAGATGGCAAAGAAAGAGGCAATTATCAATACTATAGCAACAGTAACGCCTTCGATTATGACCTCGGGTACCGTTCTTGCTGTAGTTGGATTCTTACTTGGAAATCTATCCACTCACGGCGTACTTGCCCAATTAGGAATGTTTTTAGGAATTGGAAGCTTGCTCTCCCTGTTCATTGTCCTATTTGTATTACCAGGATTTATGTACTTACTGGATGGCTTTATCCAGCGTACAACTTTACATTTACAGTTTTATAAACCAAATCATGAGGAGATTGCGAAATGAAACGATTAAATCGAGTATTACCTTTAGCACTTGCGAACTTGCTCATTTTGAATTCAACAATGCCAGCATTTGCTGCCCAACCAACAAAAAAAGCTCCTTCTGAAAAAGAAGAAGTGATTTACATTACGCTAGATGCCAATGGAAAACCAAAAAGTGGCTATGTCGTCAACAGTTTTTCCAAGGGAGACATTACCGACTATGGCAACTACGATTCGGTAAAGATGTTAAACACTAGTGATCCGATTAAACAAAATGGAGATACGATTACCTTCTCTACCTCTGCTCCAAAAGCATATTATGAAGGAAAATTGAAAGATACAAAAATCCCTTGGAACGTTTCCCTACGCTACTATTTGGATGGGAAAGAATACCCAGCAAATGAGATTGCAGGAAAGAGTGGAAAACTTAAAATCCGTTTTCAAATTACGAAAAACGCGGATTGCAAAGGCTCCTTTTATAACGATTATGCCCTGCAAACCAATTTCACATTGGATACAAAACAATGCAGCAACATTTCAGCAAAAGAAGCAACAGTTGCCAATGTCGGAAGCAAAAAGCAATTGACTTATACAATCCTTCCTGGCGAAGGCATTGATACGACCATTACTGCTGATGTAAAAGATTTTGAAATGCCTGCTGTGGCCATCAATGGGGTTCATTTGAATCTGAATGTCAAAGTCAACGATAAAGATCTCAAAGGCAAAGTCAATGAATTGATCGGTGCTGTAGATCAGCTCGATAATGGTGCATCAGCAATTTCCGGTGGTTCTGAAAATCTATTAACCGGAAGTTCTCAATTAAAGAATGGTGCATCCTCTTTGAAAAGTGGAATTTCCTCTTTGGATAATGGCGTAGTTACATTGCAAAATGGTCTAACTACAGTTCAAAACGGATTGGATACCCTCAACTCAAAATCAGAAAGTCTAACTTCTGGTTCAGCAAAATTTAAATCCGCGTTAACGACAATCCAATCAGCAGTTAACTCTGTTTCTGTAACAAATAAAGATTTATCCGAACTGACAAAAGCCTCCGGCCAAATCAAACAAGCGATCAGTGATCTTTATGATGGAGCAAACACTTTGCAATCAAGCCTTGGTTATTCTCAATATGCAGCAATCATGGCTGAAAATGGAGTGGATCTTAATGCCTTGCTTGCAGGAAATTCAAGTGCTGCAGCTTCTCTTCAAGGAATTGAAGCACAACTAGATGGTCTTGCTGCATCTAATCCAGACGTAGCAGAACAGGTTGCCGCTATTCAAGGTCAATTATCCGCCGCATCAAGCCAAATTTCTGGCTTATTAAATGGCAACAGTGCTGCTATTGAAGGCATGCAAAGCTATTTGAATGGCATCTCCGCTAAAGTACCTGCACTTACTCAAGGTCTATCGACCTTAAATACGCAATATTCGACCTTTGATAGTTCGATCAGTCAACTTGTCAATGGCCTAGGCAGTATGACGGGAAACCTGTCTACGTTAGCAAATGGAATTAATCAACTTGTATCGAATTATGAAACTCTAGATACCGGTATTAATGACTACACGGATGGTGTAGCACAAATCGTAGCAGGATACACACAAGTCATGAACGGCGTATCTTCTTTAGCTGAAGGTAGCAAAGAATTAGTATCCGGTTCTGGCGAATTGTATGACGGAACCGTAGAATTATACGATGGCGTTGCAACCCTTTGCGATGGTGCCCAAGAAATGGCCGATGGAACTAGTCAATTCCGTACCGAAACATCCAATATGAACAGTGATGTAGATAAACAAATCAACAGTCTTTTGAATTCCATCGGTGGAAATATGGATAACCCTACTTCCTTCGTTTCTGATAAAAATACCCATGTCGATTCAGTACAATTTGTGATTTCTACAGAAGCGATCGAAGGAGAAAAAAAGACTGAAAAAGTAGTGAACCAAGAAGAAGATCTTTCCTTTTGGCAAAAACTGCAACAATTATTCAAAGGTGACCAGGAAACAAATAAATAATCTTATTTAATTTAAATAAAAATGCAGATGTGTCTTTTTTAGGACAGAGATAGCTCCATATTTCGGAGCCATCCCTGTCCTTTTCTTATTTTTCTGTCAATCATTGTACGTCCAGAACCATTTTATCCAATCGTGCCAGAAGGAGTATGTTCTGCTGCATAGATCGGAAAGGATGACAATCCAGAACTGATCATCATCACGCCCGTTATGCATAGAGCTAATAATTTTCGTAATTTTAGATGCATCATGTTTTCCTTTCTAAGCCATACCTGGCTATTTAGTCCTCCTCATTCAAACCCTCATCTTAACCTCCTACTTTCCGGCACAAAAAAACGCCTTGATTTCTCAAGACGCATGTAGCAAATTTGCCACAACTTTATATCTCCATTTTATTTCAACTTTACAGAAAACGAAGCCATTTCATAACATTTTTTCAAAAAGACCAACAAATCATTGTTCTAATTCTTTTGTTTCTTCTTGAATTTGCAATGATTACTTTTCTGAATCATTCGCAAAGATCCAACTAACCATCCCATCACCTGTATCAATACTCATCAGCCCCTGAAAACTCATCATATGAATACAACCATGATCCGCAGTGTTGATTCGATCAATTCCTAATGTATTTAATCGTTCTAAAACTTCAATACTCGGATGGCCATAGCGGTTTTGATATCCACTACTAATCAGAGCGAGCTTAGGACTAGTTTGTTCTAAAAATGATTTGGATGAGCTAGTATTTGAACCATGATGGCCAAGCTTTAAAATATCGCTATCCACATTGTATTGTTCAATCAATTTCGACTCGATCACACTCGATGCATCCCCTGTCCACAAATAACGAAATCCATCATATTGGAATGCACAAATTATACTTTGGTCATTAGGCTCTTCAACATTGCTTAAGAAATCACGATTTTCAAGTAAGAGTTCAAAATCATAGCCAACATGAATATCTCCTTTTTGACTTTCATCGACAATGACATGATCAACTCGATAATGTTGGCAAATCGACTCTACTGATCCACTATGATCAAAGTCATCGTGCGTCACAATTAATTGATCCACATGATCAATTTGAAGAGCTTCCAGCATAGGGATAATCAGTTTTGTCGCATTATCTTTATTCAGCGTTCCTGCCGCATCGATCATTGTTACACTTTTTTGAAACGGTTCGACGATTATTGCACAATCCCCTTGCCCAATATCGAGTTGCCAAACATGAAAAAAAGGATCAAATTGCCAAATCCAACTATATAAAACAAGACTTCCAACTAAACATATCGCTTTATACATCTTCCAATTCCATGTAATCGAGATCAAAAGAGCTATAAATAATATCCGATACCAAAATGGGCTATACCCTTGAATGGTAAAACTGTCTAATGCAATCTCCAATTGACTGATTACTTGCCAAATCCAACTCGCATATTCAGGAATCAATAGTCCAGGTAAACAAATCAGAAAAAACCAACCATAAATTTTACGAATGAATAAAAACGTTCCACAAAATAAAACGTTAAGATGATTCATCCACAAAATTTGGCAAATGGCACACCATACAACATTCATTACCTTTTTCTGTGCTGATTGTTGTTGAAAGTGGGATAAAAACGAAAGTCCAGCTGGTAAAACAAGACAAAGATTGGTGGCCGCAAATGGGCAAAAGTACAAAAAACAAATGACACTTATTGACCAGCGTTCTTCCCATTTTGAAAAGATATTGCCTATCGTTGTGAAGATAAATAATCGAATCAGTGATGGGGTAATTGGAAAATTCAGCATAATGATCAATAAAAAAGTACTCATACTCCAACCGAGTTGTTCGCGATACAAAAAGCGGGACAAAATCTTTTTGAGCGTCGTACAAAGCGCAATGAGTGGTAGGCCTAATTCGTTTAACCATTCGAGTTGATCTTGATTATTTAAACCATAAAATAACAAGCGATAAAGCCCTGAATGATCATGCGCTAAAATCCAAGAACTAACTCTGCCTTTCCATGTATTTGTTGCATTCACTTTGTGAAAACTTCTTGCACTTTGCGTAATTCCTAAACTTTTTAAATAGTCTGCAAAACAAAATAAAGGTTGATTATTCTGGGTATGAACAGGTTCAAATTTTTCAATATCAAGTACATCCCCAAGCATAAATTCTTCTTTTTCATACGTGACAACTTTCTCATTTCCTTTTTGTAAAACCGCATAGCCATTACGTATTGTTTGAACTTCAAACAAACCAGGAGTAGGGGGTTGGGGCTGTTGTAAAATTGTCGACAACAAAAAAATCAAACTGATCGCAAACCACAAACCGATTTTGAAAAAAACTTCTTGATGTTCAAATCTAATCCAAAAAAAGATAGCGATCAAAATAATAAATCCAATCTGCAAAAATCGATCACTAATTTGTGCAATGCACCACAACGCAAGAGCCGCCAAAATCCAAAATGGTTTACAAGCAGATAAACTCTTGTAAAGACGCGAATTTCTTTTCGCCAATTCCTTTCACCTCCATCAATTGTTCAAGCGTTTGAAATGGTTGGGTGGTGCGATATTCAATAATTCGTTTCGCCATAGCCGGACCAACACCAGGTAATGTCATCAATTGCTCTTCTGTTGCTGTATTAATCGAAATCAAAGGACTCGATCCATCCAGTTCAGTTTTACCCACAACGATCACTTGTCCATTTTCAAGAGATTCCATTTGTGCAAATGGAGATAAATCAGCAATTTGTGTTTCTCCTCCTGCAGCTTGAATTAAATCTTGAATCGTTGCGCCATATTTAAGTGTATAAACGCCAGGATTTATAACTTCCCCTTTAATTTCGGCTTGTATCGTGTCAGGTGCTTGCCTATCTAGTGACATAGGGCGTACTCGCCCTAGCATGCTTGCTCCAAACAAAATACTAAAGACAAGTACTCCTACATATCGTTTTATATTGTTCATATCTTGTTATGGACGTAAAACAAATTTTTGTTTGAAAGATAATGAAAATGAATAAAAATTTAAAGGTTCTAAGTAAAACTGTGTGGGATTTGTCTTTTGGATTAAAAAATTAAATCTCT
>Garnier_p1__coassemble_1571_pt1 | contig 12887 bp, 13 predicted proteins | sample Garnier_p1__metabat2_low_PE_017 | metagenome-assembled genome bin Garnier_p1
GCGTTTCCAATTTTAAACATGGAATTTCTAACAAACTATCATAGTTAGCATTTTTAACTAAAAATGCATGAAAAACATCTCTGCATCCGTTACGGGTGCTATTTATTCTTGACATAAATTATGCCTCCTCTTTTGCTGTTTTTTTCAATGTTTTTATATGGCTTTCTTGAAAAAATCTTCAGATGTGGCATAATTTCAATGTTTAGATTAGGATGATCACATCCGAAGAAATCGCATCTAATAAACTGTTCCCGCAATTTATTAGATGCATTTTTTAATTGATGGACTACTACAATCAATACCTACCACCCCCTTTCATAAAATCAATCACATTCCTCTATGCAAACTGCTGAAGCAATCTTAATTCATAATTGGTATAGTCTCTATGACCATAGGTTAGCCATTTCTGATAATAAGAATAAGCGTAGTCAGATGCCTCACGGCTGATATCAAAATGATTGTAGATTTCATATGGATTCTGAAGCTTGAGCTTATGAATAAGTACAGGTGGAGCAAGAGCGTACTTCGCAAAAAAATTAGCTTCAGCTTCTGCCAATTCACTTGCTTCTGAATGATCTAATACGATATGTCCGCATTCATGACAAATTGTATTATTGATACGTCTATACTCATTTTCGTCGTTATAAAAAATATACCAATGCCCTCCTTTCTTAACAGAAAATCCATCCTCACTTTCTTCCAGCATAAGTCTACGTGTCTCAATAGGTTTAGAAGAATATGGGACTACGATAACTCCAAGTTTTGTTGCAATTTCAAATCCACTGATTGGAATACATTGAATAGATAGTCTCTCAAAAAGATCGACGATAATCTCTTTGATTTCTTCGTATCGTTCTGCTGATAATCTATATATCAATATTGATCCTCCCCAAACAAAGCATTAATGAGAGCTCGTTTTTGCTCTACGGTTATATTTGCAGAATTTCTTGCTAACAATCGCTCAACCTTTGGATAATCAAAACCATCTTGTTCTATACCGAGTAGATAATCGGAGGTAGTGTGTAATGCTGTTGCGATATTAGCGACCACATTTGCCTTAGGCTCTCTATCTCCTGAAATATATCGAGATAGGGTAGCTTCAGTAGTGTTAATCCTTTTAGCAAGTTCCTTTTGGGTTGTACCTTGCCTTTGCAATAAACTCAATAACCTCTCTCCAAACTCCTTACTCATTGTCCTTCCTCCCTTTCGACGCTACAAATTTATGTAACTTACCAAAGGTATAATAACTATTGCCATTTGTATCAAGCTTTTTACCAATTTTTTTAAATTTTCGTACTTTGTTTCAAACAAATAAATTTTATGAAATTCCATATTTATAATCGTTTTACTCAATAGAATTTATACATATAAAAAAGCGAAGAACTCAAATATCGAAATATCGATCGATATGAGTTCTTCGCCTGATTTTGTTTAGATGAAATGGGATTGATTCATCCTTAAAGTTCGCCCATGTCTTTTAAGACTTCAAGGTAACGTCCTAATGCATCTTGCCATGCTGGAAGTGGTGTGAATCCAGCTTGTTCTACTGCTGAAAGATCCATTCTAGAGTTTGTTGGACGTTTTGCTTTCGCTTCGTATTGGTCAGATCCGACTGGAACGACTTTTACTTTCATGTTGGCTTGTTTGAAGATTTCTTTAGCAAAGTTGTACCAAGAAATATATTCGCCTGTATTGCTGACATGATATGTACCATATTTTTCAGTTTCAATCATATCGACAACAAGTCTTGCTAAGTCAACAGTGTATGTAGGTAATCCGATTTGGTCATCAACAACAGTTAAGCTGTCGCGAGTTTTTCCTAAACGAATCATTGTGCGGATGAAGTTTTGTCCACTTTTTCCAAATACCCAGGAAATACGTAAGATCCAATTTTTTTCGTTTTGCATCACATAGTCTTCACCTTCAGATTTTGTGATTCCATAAACGTTTAATGGATTTTTTTCATCATCGATTTTCCAAGGTTCAGTTCCTTGACCATCAAATACATAGTCTGTAGAAAAGTACATCAAAGGAATATCGAGCTGACGGCAAGTATCCGCAATATATTTTGTTCCTAATGCATTTACAGCTTCTACTGTTTCGAATAATTCAGGTTCTTCTGCTTTATCGACTGCTGTCCAAGCTGCGCAATGCACAACGACATCGTAGTTGCCACGAGAAATGACACGTTCAACTTCGTTGCGTTTTGTGATATCCATTTCTGCAACATCTACCCCTTCTGGGTTATAGCCGCGTTTTTTTGCTTCTAAGATTACGTCATTTCCTAATTGACCTTTAGCGCCGGTAATCAAAATTTTCATTTTGTGTGATCTCCTTGATAAAAGCCGGATTGCGATTTCAATCATCGTCATCTCCGGCTTATTGTTTACTTCGTTTGATGAGAATCCATTGACTATACGTTAAATTGCGGATTGATTTGATCTTCAATTCAACATCGCATCTCTTTGATGGAGCATATCAATGGAAAGAATAAGCCAGTTTTTCTTGCTTATTCTTCAACGCGGCCTTTGTCCACGTACATTTTCTGGAAGTAGTTTTGATAATCACCAGAGAGGATGTTTTTCCACCAGTCTTCGTTATCTAAATACCATTGAATTGTTTTGGCAATTCCTGTATCGAAGTTTTCTTCTGGCTTCCAGCCCAATTCGTTTTCAATTTTAGCAGGATCGATCGCATAACGACGGTCATGACCTTTACGGTCTTGAACATATGTGATTAAAGATTCTGGTTTATTTACCGCATTTAATACAGTTTTTACAACTTGTAAGTTAGAACGTTCGTTGTGTCCACCGATGTTGTAAGTTTCACCAACTTTACCGTGACGGATAATTAAGTCGATCGCTTTGCAGTGGTCTAAAACATATAACCAGTCACGAACGTTTGCACCATCACCATATACTGGTAATTTTTCGTCTGCTGTAGCTCGAGAAATCATTAATGGGATCAGTTTTTCTGGGAACTGATAAGGTCCATAGTTGTTGGAGCAGCAAGAGATCGTTACAGGTAATCCGTAAGTTCTGTGGTATGCCTTCACGAATAAATCCGCAGCTGCTTTAGAAGAGGAATAAGGAGAGCTTGTGTGGATTGGAGTTTCTTCTGTGAAGAATAAGTCTGGACGATCTAATGGTAAATCTCCGTATACTTCATCTGTAGATACTTGGTGATAACGAGTTACCCCAAATTCACGAGATGCGTCTAATAAAGTTGTTGTTCCTAATACGTTTGTTTTAACGAAGATTTCTGGATCTTCAATGGAACGGTCAACGTGGCTTTCAGCCGCGAAGTTTACAACTACATCTGGTCTTTCTTTTTCGAAAAGATCGAAGATGAATTCACGATCAGCGATATCACCTTTAACGAATTTGTAGTTAGGTTCGTTTTCGGATTCCTTGCAGTTTTCAAGGTTTCCTGCATAAGTTAATTTATCCAAGTTAATGAACATATCTTCTGGATATTTTTTAACCATATAGTTGACGAAGTTGGCACCGATAAATCCAGCTCCACCTGTGACTAAAAATTTCATAGTTTTCCCTTTCTAAGGCACAAAGCATTTAGCTTGTGATCTTTTTTATTTTGTTTTTTAAACTTTATTTTTCTTGATAAACGAAATGGTTATTAGATTGTTCTAATTCTGGGGCAATGCGATCTTTATCAGAAAGAACAGGTTCTAACCCTTCAAGAAGTGTTCCCCAATCCACATTGACTGTTGGATCGTCGTAGCGAATTGCTCCTTCAGATTCCTTGTTATAAACGTTGTCGACTTTATAACGGAATTCTACATCAGGACTTAAAGTTAAAAAGCCGTGCGCAAATCCTTGAGGAATGAAGAATTGACGGTGGTTTTCCGCAGAGAGTTCACAAGATACCCATTGTCCATAAGTAGGTGAACCTTTACGAATATCAACCGCAACGTCAATGACACGTCCTTTTGTGCAGCTCACTAATTTCGATTGTGCATAAGGAGGGTTTTGCCAGTGTAAACCACGGATTGTTCCTTCTTGTGCAGAGAAAGACATATTGTCTTGAACGAAATCGACATCAATACCTAATTTTTCATATTTAGGTTTGGAATATGTTTCAGTAAAGTATCCACGATGATCGCCAAACACATCTGTTTCTACGATCAATACACCTGGAATTTTAGTTTCAATTACTTTCATGTTTAATTGTTCCTCTATTCGCTATGGATTCAGCGTTTGAAATTTCAAACGATCCAAAACGAGTTTGTATTTTAATCCATCAACAAAATTGATCCTAGTTGATTTTAGCAAGTTCTTCTTTTTGAAAAAAGGGATTCATCTTGTTTGATTTTAGACAATTTAACTTTTCTATTTTTGAAAAATGATTGCGCTTAATTTTTCAAAACTATCGACAATTGAATGATTACTTGCGCTAAATCTGAAAAGAAATTTTGTCTATATTGTTTATTTATCGATATATTTACGATCGATCAATTTCTTTAAGTATGCACCATACTGATTCTTTTTATAGATTTCGTATGCGGCATTCATATCGTCAATCGTGATCCATCCTTGTCGGAAGGCAATTTCTTCAAGGCAAGCAATTTTGCGGTGCTGATGTTCTTCGACTGTTTTAACGAAGTTCGTCGCATCCACTAATGATTCATGCGTTCCAGTATCTAACCAAGTAAATCCATCACCCAATACCGTTACATTTAATGTTCCATTTTCTAAATAAATACGGTTTAAGTCAGTGATCTCTAATTCCCCACGAGCAGATGGTTTTAAAGATTTTGCGTATTCTACGACTTTGTTGTCGTAGAAGTATAAACCAGTCACTGCATAGTTTGATTTTGGGTTTGCTGGTTTTTCTTCTAAAGATACAGCTTTACCATTCGCATCGAATTCCACAACACCAAAACGTTCTGGATCTTCAACATAATAACCAAATACAGTTGCTCCCTGTTTGCGGTTTGCAGCTTCTACTAAACGTTTAGCAAGTCCATGACCATGGAAAATGTTATCTCCTAAAATCATCGCTACAGAATCATCACCAATGAAGTTTTCTTCATCAGCAAGTAAGAAGGCTTGTGCAAGTCCATCTGGAGAAGGTTGAACTTTATAAGAAAGTTCTAAACCGAACTGATGACCATCGCCAAGTAATTCTTCAAAACGAGGTGTATCTTCTGGAGTAGAAATAATCATGATCTCACGAATTCCAGCTTCCATTAAAATGGACATTGGATAGTAGATCATTGGTTTATCGAAAACAGGTAAAAGCTGTTTACTCGTCACTTTAGTGAGTGGATACAAACGGGTTCCGGATCCTCCGGCAAGGATAATTCCTTTCATATTATTAGGTCTCCTTTATTATCTTCCTTATTTTATCGACAAATCATGGTAAAAGAAACAAATTGTCAAATGCTTTAAGTCAACGCTGAGTTAGAGGATTAGATTTTGGCTATTTATGCAAAATGTACGAATTTTCAACAAATTGAAACTTTTTCAGATACCGCTTTCTCATTTCGTTGACTTTTAATATCTTCATGTGATAACTACACGTTATTTTGTCTTGCCGATCTTGTTTTAATTCTTTGATCTATTTGATGCATTGCCCGAATCATTTGCATGCGCCATTTAATTTGTTGGCCAAGTGATGCATGCTGCAAAGAAGAAGCATTATTTCCATGTCTTCGATAGCGCACGAGCTGTTGTTGGACAAACTCCACCTTGCCAAGCTTATATGCAATCAATCCTAAATATTGATCATGCATCGGTAAAGGTTGTACAAAAGGCAAAGCAAGATCAACCACTTCTTTTTTAAGCGCCATGCAACATCCGATAAAGGAATTGCGCACGATATTCTTTACATAGCCTTCTTGCGAGTGATGAAAGGCAAAGAAAGAGGGCTCAATAGAATTCAAATTCGCATCGCAAATCAATGCATCATGAACGACAGCCATTAAGTTTGGATCGTTTTGAAAACGTTCTTTGATCACTTCAAGTTTGTTGTCCAGCCATCGATCATCTTGATCGCAAAGAAAGATGATTTCTTTACTCGCCTGCTTTAATCCGTTTTCAAAGTTTTTAAGAAGTCCTTGTTTCGGTCCTTCTAAAATCTTGATGTCTAAACTTGGATATTCTTGTTGTATTGCTTGGCAAATCGATAACGTTTGGTCCGCTGAAGGATCTATTGAAATAATCAATTCATCTTGCTTGCCCATCTGCGCGACAATTGAATCGATTTGTTCTTGAATGTATTGTTCCCCTTGATAAGCCGCCAAGACAATCGAAGCAGATATAGGTGGATTTTGTTTTGAATTGGACATACAAATTTTCCTCTTTGACTTTTCGTTTTTAGATCGTGATCCCAGTTCGATCTATCCTTCGAACCTGATTTTTTTATTGTTTATTTTCATCTTGTTGTTCTTGTTGATCCAAACTAGTTGATCCTTCATGCACATCATGATGACAATGTGAACAAAACGTTTCCTGTTTTAAAACCAGCCTTTTACAATACGGACAAATCTTATACTCTCCCGTTTGCATTTTTTCTTCTATACCCTTCATTTTATACGTATAAAAAAGTTGCCAGACTAAAACGCCAATCATGAAAAGGTCATAGAGAATCCATATTTTCCCAAAACAAATCGGCATCAAAATGTTTAAAGCTATAACAGCAGGAACAAACCATAACGTTCTTCTAAATTTGCCTTTGTAGTTCATTCGATGATACAACAGTGCTTGATCTTTTCGCATAGATGCCTGTGGATCATCTTTTTCTTTTTCAATCACTAGTGGACAGATTTGGTGTAGTAAATTTGCGATTTCTTTTTGGCGTAATTCGTTGTCTGGTGATCCATCACTATGCAAAAAGAATGTTTCCCCATTTGAAAAGACAAACTGGATTTGTTCATGGCGAACAAAAGGCGGTTCGTGTAAATAATATATTTTTTCAATTCCGTGTCTAGGTATCATATATCCATCGATCACAACCCAATTTTTGCTCATCAAAACATAGAAATCACGACTTAGACTTTTATGCTCAAAATTGACCTTCTCAAAATATTCCCCTTGTAACGCTGCTTTAAGTTCTTGTTTCGATTGAGTCTTGTTCAATACAACAGCGCAATGATAAGGCAAACAGATATATTTCCATAATGGATAGAGACTCGTTAGGGTGATAATCCAAAAGATTGCTGTGAGCAACACATATGTTCTTCGCGAATCTCGAATCGTCAAAATCGTTCCACCAACCGCAATCCATAAACAAATGCCCCATAGTAGGACAAGACAGACTTTTTTTAACGGATAAAGTCGCAACCATTCAATTCTCGATAGACAGTTGATTTGTACGCCTTGACCTTGTTTACGAGCGCAATAATTGGCGATCGATTGTGTCAGATACTTTCTCGTATAGATCGGCAAATTTACGATCAAAAACAAAGCAACAAAAACAAGAATAATCACCATATGTTCATCTACTCCTTTCTTTATCACTGTCATCGAAAGACATGGCAATGTTTTTTGACCAGCATTTTATTGCTGTTATGATCATTCTATTCTTTTTTAATTCAAGCACTTCTTACATTATATTATGAAACATTCCACTTCTATTTATTCATTCAATACGGACAAGCATCTCTTTTTGAGAATTGGAAGACTTGCTCTTTGCAATATCAATTCTCTCTATATAAAGAGATGGTGAAAATCCAGTTGAATTGGGATCGGTAAAGTGATTTCTGATATATAGTGGGAAATAACCAACTATTTCAAATTAAATATTCGTGCATAGCATTTCATTCTTCGTGCAATCGGCATACAATATAATCATCAACAGAGAGGAGTTGATCATATGGCTGGAAATACTACAAACATCAGTATTCGCATGGATGCAGATTTGAAGGCGCAAGCAGATGTATTATTTGGTGAACTTGGTATGAACCTGACTACGGCATTTAACATCTTTGTACGCCAATCTCTTCGTGAAGGCGGTATCCCCTTTGAAATAAAGCTAGGACAACCAAACAAAGAAACTGTCTCCGCTATACTAGAAGCAGAAAGGATTGCAAAAGATCCATCTGTAAAAGGTTATAATGATCTTGATGAGTTGTTTGCCGAACTGAAGAGATGAAAAACACTAAATATACCGTAAAGTTCACGAATAGTTTTAAAAAAGACTACAAAAGAGCCATAAAACGCGGTTTAAAGATCGAGTTACTAGAACAAATTGTAGCATTGCTCGCAGCAGGAAAGCCTCTGCCATATCAAAACCATGACCATGACCTCTGTGGCGATTGGGCAGGTGTCATATCCTATCCGACTGGTTACTTATCTATCGGTTAGAAGATGATGTTCTCGTTTTGACACTCACCCGCACTGGCTCACACAGTGACTTATTTGGCAAATAAATTGTCCGTTTCTGCATGATATAAATGATGCATCCTTAAAAGACACAGTAAAATCTATAGCATTGTCCTAATTGGGTTATAAATGGCTCACCATTTATAACCCATTTTTTTGTTCAATCGATCTACAGAATCTATAGATTCACAAATTCGGATAGATTATAGATTATCTAAGTTCATTGAATTTGAAATCGGCATATCTTCTTCGTTTGTTCTAGATTTTAATTCCTTCATCCTTTAAAAAAGTGCCATGAATCAACAAGATGTCTTTCAAATTGTTTAACGCCCAACAAAAGAAAACAAAGTCGTTTTCAAATCTAAGCCAAAGGTCAAAAACATGCCTTGTGGCCATGTCGTCAGCAGCATCCAAGTTAGTGAAAATAAATTTTTATTTTCAAGTGCGTTTGCTCGTTTGACATACAGATCTTTCACTTGTTGGGTTTGCGCTTTTTGTTGATCGGAGCCTTTTTGGTCCATGATATAGGCTAACGCTTGTTTTTGTTTTGCTTCTAGTTTTGCCGCTTTTAAACGATCGGCATAATCATGTCTTCTTGTCATGCCAAGCGTATTGTGTTCATGTTGGCGATAACCCATAAGAGGTTGATCCAAATAATATAAGCCGCCATTCACGGCACCAAGAATAGAAATTGCCCAATCATGCGGTAAAGACAGTATATCGTTATCTTCTTGATTCGCCATTTGTGCTTGTTGATGTATTAAATCGAGATATTCTTGGGCGATTTCTTTTTTCAAAGCGATCGTACAGCCCGGCGCAAAGTTATAACGCAAAATATCTTGCACAAACATTTCATTGAGTTGGCCGGGATTAACCGAACGATGAATCAAGTTATGATTGGCGCGATTGTTCATCAATTCATCTTGAATCTGTTCTCCTTTTGCATCCACTAAATCAAACGAACAAGCCAATACTTGAAGTTGGGGTTGTAAAACAAATTGTTCTGTCATCACTTTTGTTTTTTGGGGATACCAAAGATCATCATGATCGCAAAGGAAGATCAAATCACTACTCGAATGGAAAAGAGCGTCTTGGAACGTTTGAATAAAACCTTGGTTTTGTTCATGCTGAAATACTTTCCAATTTTCTAATTGATGGTCGGCAATAAATCGATTTAATCGTTGAACTGTATCATTTGTGGACGCATCATCGACAATAATCACTTCATCAAAAGGACGAAGTTGATTCACTAAAGTTTCGAGTTGTTGTTCTAAATAGGCATTGGAATTATAGGTTGTCAATGCACAACCAATCGTCATCGTATTCATAACTACTCCTTTCTTCTTCGGTTCATCTTTAAGGAAACAGCCGGCTATTTTTGCCGGCTGGAATAAATCGTTTCTAAACGAGAATAGAATGCTTGTAAAGACAGTTCTTCTTCAAATAATGTTCTAGCGTTCATGCGCATGCTCTCTTGGGTTTTAACATCTTGAACGAGATGAAGCACTTTAGTAATATCCGCTTCAATCTGATGACGATCTAAATTGATTCCACAATTTTGTTGTTCAATCCAAGTATGTAAATCGCCTTGTAATGTATTAAGAATGGGTAATCCAGCTTCTAGATAATCGATGGATTTCATCGATAAACCAATGCAGACACTCGATTTCATCATGTTCAATCCAAAATGGCATTGTCTAAAAATGTCTTGTTTTTGTTTAGCATCATAGACTAGTCCATGGTCAATGACATGAACAAATGGTTTTAAAGTATCCATCATTTCTTGTTTCTTCGCCCCATTGGCAATGACATGAAAATCAATTTTGATCTTTTGGGAGAGTTGTTCTAAAAACTCTTTCATGTAAGCCAAATCGATGATGTTATTGGCAGATCCCAAATAACAAAGGGATAAAGTTGGACACTCTTGCGTTCTTAATTCTAGCTGTAGTGATACATCAACTTGTTCATCATTCCCTTTTCTTGACCAATATAAAACGTTTGAATCCAAACCGATTTGTTTTTGCAAAACATCATGGAAAAGTTGGCATTCGACAAAAACATGATTTGCTCTTGATACATGGTGATTTCTCAAGTTTTTCCAATACCAAGAAAAAGGCGTGTATTCGAATCCTGGGATTGGAAGAGATTCTGGCCAAAGATCGTTGATATCAAAAATCAGTTCTACTTGCGGATGATCTTTTTTATAGCGATCCATCTGCTTTGCTAAACTATTGGCTGGCACGAGGCAATGAATTCGTTGCGGTTGGATTTGTTCCACCACTTGGCGCGCTAATTTCGCAAATTCAATATGTCCATAAATACGTTGCCAGGATAAATTTTTCGAATAGCGGCGATGGTGCAAATACATGACACCGTCTTCTTTTTGTTCAATGATCTTTTTATGGCTATGCGAAAAATCAGGGGTCAAAATTAATGTCGATTCTCCATGTTGGGCATAGAAATCGGCAAGGATATGACCTCTGGCTAAATAAGTATCCGATATACAAATGATGACTGTATGGATATTTTGATTCAAATTACTCATTGCTTGCATAGACTAACCTCGCAGTTGTAAATAAAATAGGCAGCCAACAAACAAGCTGATAAAGATGAAAAATAAAATCCAACAAAAGTATTTGAGTTTTTTTGAAAGAGTTAGTTTGTTCATAACTACATTATTATAAAGCGCAATTGTTTGTTTTGCCATGTTTGTACGCCTAATCGCCAAACTGAACCGCCCATTTTAAAGAAATCATTGGTGATGATCGATTGAACAAACCGTTTTCATCGTGCTTTTACTTGTTTTTTCTTCTTTTTATTCATCGCTTCTTCTCTTTTATACATTCTCTTTTCTAATTGTTGGTTCAGCGATTTTGTCAAAATAAAACCCATCCTACCAAACATGAGGATGGGTTTATACTCGTGATTTTCAAACGTGAAATGAGCTTTTCTATTTCCAATACGCCCAAGCATAGGCACATTCGGCAAGAACAGCATCATAGTCCCATAACGTATTGGTTCTCGCAATATTGTTTGGATCACGGATGACAAGTTTTCCATCCTGATCGGCATAAGCAACAATAAAGTGTCCAACTGATGTAAATGTTCCCGGGACCATATTTAAAAGCACGACATTTCCCTCTGCAATGCATTGAGAAATTGTTTCTTTATTGACTTCAACACGAGCACCATTAATGCCATATTGAGCTCCAACATCATCTAATAAAGCATGACTTGTTCCGACGCCATCTACATAATAGCCATTATCTTCAGAAAACTTTTTGATCACATAAGGTGTAATCGTTGGATCTTGATTTAAATAAGAAAATGCCATAGAAAGACAAGTCGGCGCGCATCCCGCATAGTACATTGTGGATGTTCCATATGGAAGATAACCCCAATCCAAGGACCATTGATAAACTTCTGGAACTGTATCAAGAGATTGAGATAATTGTTCTGGTGGCGTTTGATGAGAAACGCGATAAGGATAAGATTTCACGAACTCAAAACGTTCCGTGTTATTTAAATAGAATGCGAGAATGTCATCATCATATTCATCGAGATTCATCAAGAAATATTCTGCTTGATTCGCCAATTGATTATTATCCGCATGCGTAATCTTGCCATTTTCCGCTTCGGTATAATCTTGCAATGCCATTTCTTTTAAAGGAGTCAGTGTTTCACTCGTAATATTTCCATAAGGCATCATTGATTTTAAATAGTTATAGTGATCTTCAAGCTCCAATTCAGCCTGAATACTTTCACTAATTGAAATACTTTCTTGTCTTAAACGTTCTTCTTCTCGTTTTGGTTCTAAAATAAAACGATTGACTAATGCGTATCCTCCACCTAAAACTGCAAGGACAAATAAAACACCCGCAAGAATGACAATCATCAAACGTCTTCTACGAATTTTTTGTCTGCGTTTTTCTCTCGCTCGTATTTCTTTTTGCGTCAAAGGTCTTTGTGGAGGTCTAGATTGTTGAGGTTGATTCGCCATTAGATCTTCCTTTCTTGAATTCTATATAGTTTTAAACAAAACCATTTGTTCATCTTCAACTTGTTTCATTCAACTTCTTTTTCATTCTATTCGCAGATCGATCGTTTGAATAACGATCCTGCATATTTGAATCTAGTCTGATCTAAATCCGTCACTTCGATTCAAAACTTCTTATCCATGATAATCGATTGAAGATCAATTTTAAAATTTCTTACGAAATTGATCGTTGAAGGATCGTTAAAACAATCAAATCACTAAAGTAAACCTTTCCGCTTTTCGCTCAATCAAAAAAAGAGAGATCATCTTCTTTATCCATGATCTCTCTTTTTGTTAAAAATTATTTAAAAGAACTTTTTATTTTTCAATAGGTGCTGTACGGAAGGCTAATCCTTCATCTTGCCAACCATAGGAAACTAAAACGTCTTTTTCTTGTTTATTCATTGTGTAATGGTGGTTTCCATCATTTGGATTATAAACACGGAAGACTGGGGCACTTTGTGGTTTTTTAGATGTGTACCATGCAACCTTTTCATCATGCCAAC
>Garnier_p1__coassemble_3360_pt1 | contig 6469 bp, 2 predicted proteins | sample Garnier_p1__metabat2_low_PE_017 | metagenome-assembled genome bin Garnier_p1
GTTTCAGCTAAGTTTACATTTGCTAATGTTTCAGAAACATAGAATGTTTGATTGCTTAAATCAACAGTACCTTTAACGGTTGTTTTTCCTAAATTTAATGCACCAATGTGGTTGTTGCTTAAGTTTAAGCTATTTTTAATAGTGTAGTATTCTAAACCTTTAACTGTTTCTAAAGCGTTACCGGAAAGATCTAAACCATCTAATGCAATTTCATCTTTCTGTAAAGATGTTCTTTTTGGTAAAGTTACTTCTGTTAAATTGTCATTGTTTGCTACAGCAACAAATGTTAATGCATTATATGCAGAAAGATCTACAGATTTCAGTTGAGTATTCTGTAAGTTAACATTTTTTAAAAGATATTGGTCCAATTCATCTTCTGTTTTTGTTGGGTTAGGTAAAACAATTTTTGTTAAACCTGTTGCTTTGTTAACTTTTAAAACTTCTAATTTTGTATTCGCAGAGAAATCTAATGTAGTGTTTGTGATTTTTTCAGCGCTTGTAGAAGAATCGTCTGTATCGTTGAATGATTTTAATCCAGTGAAGTATTCCAGACCTTTAACTTCCCCTTTAAATCCATTAAAAGTAATTGATGTTACTTTTTTAAGATCATCAGTTTTTACAACTCCTTTGTCTGGAGTTACTGTTACGTCAAATTTCACAGCAGGGTTAACATCACCTTTTTTTGTTGCTAAATCGCCGAAGTTTTCTTGATTCCATTTAACTGTTGCTGGAGTTGGAGTAACATCACCATTATCAATAATAGGATCTTTTTCTTCAACAAAATCATCGGCAAAGACAGCGATAGAACCAGACGCAGTGAAAGCCATAGTTGCAGAAGCTAAAGCTGCAAAAAACTTTTTGTTCATAATGTTCCTTCTTAGCGTTTTGACACTTCGATCTTTTTTCCGTCCATCATTAACTCTTCTATCCAATAAGCCTTAATGGATTAGTCTCCTTCTCTAGTTTTGCAGATTTCATCATAAATAAAAAAATGCGAGCTTCCCGCTCCTTGTTCTGGAGCGACAACCCGCTTCTTGGCTGATTTCGATTCGTTGATCGATTCTTTGTTTTTAAATCAGACTAGCGAAGAGCTTTCCAAGCTTTTCCTTCGTAAATCCATCCAAGGGATACAAGGTAGTTATTTTCCGCTCTATCTGTAGTGTAGTTATGAGATCCCGCACCGTTTGCGTATGGGTTATATTGTCTCCAAACAGTTACTGTTTCGTCATTATGGCTAGCATCTTCTGCAGAATACCATCCAACATTTTCATCTTTCCATCCATAAGCAACAAGAGTGTTTCTTTCTTCTTTACTCATTGTGTAGTGGTGATCACCGGCATTTGGATTGTAAAGACGGTAAACAGGTTGGTCAGAAGTTGTTGTAACTTTAGCTGGTGTTGTTGGAGCAACCCATCCGTAACCTTCATCGTTCCATCCAAGGTTAACTAAAGCTTCTTTTTCTTTCACATCAGCTGTGTAGAAGTGTTCACCAGAGTTAGGGTTGTATAAACGGTTCATTGGGTTAGCAGCCACAAGTTTAACTTCAAGTCTTTTATTTGCAGCTTTACCTTTTAAGCTTGTTACATATTCATATTCTTTTGCTTTTGCTAAATCTAATACACCTGTTTCGCTATTGAATGCTTTGCTATCTGCTTTTACATAGTCAACGTCAAGTTCAGCGAACGCATCTTTTAAATTTACGTTTGCTGCTTTTTCATAAACGTAGAATGTTTGTTCATTTAAAGTAGCAGTAGTATTTACAGTTGTTTTAGTTAAGTTTAATGCACCAATATGGTTTTTGCTGAGGTCTAATGTGTCGATTGTGTAATTGCCGAGATCTACTGTTTCTAATGCGTTATCAGAAAGATCTAATTTGGCTAATTTAGCTGGTTTTGCAGAAGTAACTGTTTTAAGTGTAACTTCTTTTAAATTATGGTTGCCTTTTACAGTAACGGAACCATTAGCTACTAATCTTTCTTGAGCAGAAAGGTCTAAAGCAGCCAGTTTTGTTCCTTCTAAATCTAAAGTTGCTAAAGAATATACTTCTTCTTCTTTTTCATTTAAAGATGGTTCAGGTAAAACGATTTCTGCTAAATCTCCTGCTTTTTTAACTGTTAATGTATCTAATTTTGTGTTTGCAGAGAAATCTAATGTTTCGTTTTTAATTTTTCCAGTTGTAATTGCAGAATCATCAAAAGATGTTAATTCAGTGAAATATTCTAAACCTTTGATTTCACCTTTGAAATCAGAAGCAAATGTAATTTTCTTAACTTCTGCAAATTTTGAAGCTTCATATTCTTCATTTTTTGTTAAAGTTACTACTCCGGAATCTCCTGTGAAAGTCACTTTACCATCTACTAAAGCCCCAAAGTTATCTTTGTTAAATGCAAATTTTGTTGGATTCTGTTGAATATCACCTGGAGTAACAACATTGGATTCTTCAACAAAATCATCGGCAAAGACAGCGATAGAACCAGACGCAGTGAAAGCCATAGTTGCAGAAGCTAAAGCTGCAAAAAACTTTTTGTTCATAATGTTCCTTCTTTCCTAAATATTAATTCAAAGCAAGGTATTCCCACGAATCCATATATTTTTCAATACGATTTGTATGAGTGGATCATCGAGGGACCGGCTCTTGGTATGGATTTTAATCATTAAGAAAATCCGAGGGATGCGATTTTTGATAAGCATCGAAAGGCCAAGGCCAAAAATATTTTTTTATCCAGGGAGCATATTTAAAGAGTCCGAGAGATTCAGGAGTCAAGAAAAGCCGAGGGACGCGACGAATTGGCAAAAATCCGAGGGTCGAACGCCTTGTCAAGACGAGAATTGGGCTAGACAACCGAACTAGAATGGTGACGTTCAAGGAGAGATTGTCTGCTCTTTAACTAGACTGATACACCTTTTGATGACTTGCATCGTAAGGGATACATTGAGTTCGGGCCCTGAGCCTCAATGCACTCTGGATATAAGTATCAGCATGGACAGTTTACGATAACCAATCGCTTATTGCAACCTTTTACCAAGAGAATTATTAAAAAATCATAACTATTTCTAAATAGTTCAAATAGGCTTATATATAACTCATTTTGTGTCTTCTTTTTCGGAATATTTTTTGCGAAAATTGCCGTTTTCCCATGATTTTCATACTAAAAATTTAATATTTATTTTAAAAACCAATTGCTTCATTCACGCTTTTTAAAACAATTCTTTTTTTGCCTAATTAATCACATTTTATAACCATAATTCACCTGTTTGGGATTACTTCGCAATTCGGTTAAATTTCATTCCTGATCCGATTTACCCACTTCAATTCTACTCTGTTTTTGTTTGGCTATTCAAATCAAGCTTTAGAAAACGATAAGAATTGTTTTCGGATTCTTCTCTTTTCATCTGGATATGAAAACGCTTTTGCATTTTTCGATTTTTTGTGACCGTTCCAAGGACACTTGTTTTTGGGTACAAAACTCATGCCAGCGCAATTACTATTGTTTACAAGCCTCATTCAATATCTGTTTTACTTGTCTATTTTTTATGAACGATATTGTTTTGGTCTTTAAAAATAGAATGCGCAGGAATGACGTGGCGAACGCTAGATAATGGATAAATATTTGTGTCGCAACCAACGACAGTCCCTGGGTTTAAAACAGAGTTACAACCCACTTCGACATGATCACCTAACATCGCCCCGACTTTTTTACGGCCTGTTTCATAGCGTTGGTCTTGATCTTGAATGACAACAAGGGTTTGATCACTTTTGACATTCGAAGTAATCGAGCCTGCTCCCATATGCGCATAATAACCAAGAATGCTATCGCCGACATAGTTATAGTGAGGGACTTGGACATGATCGAATAGGATCACGTTTTTCAGTTCTGTTGAGTTTCCGACTACACAATCAGCACCCACTAACGCATCTTGGCGAATGAATGCACCTGGTCTTACTTCAGTGCGGGGTCCAATAATGCAGGGACTACCCAAATAAGCATTCGGATAGATTTTTGCGGTTTCATGAACATAGACGCCTTCGGATACTTGTTTGTAGTGTTCATCGAGTGTGTCGATGAGTTGGAGGATGAGTTCATGAATTCCTTTGAGTGCTTGCCAAGGATATTCATATTGCAATAAATAATCTTTGGCTAGAGTATGTTCGAGTGAATAGAGTTCTTGAATCTTAACCATAAATCGTTTTCTCTTTCTATATTTTTATATTCTTTATTTCTTCAATTGCTTTTATTGTCTTTTCATTCAAAGTCGCATTGATGTTGCGCTTTCTAGTTTAAGTTATTGCTTATTTATACGTTTGTCATTTATTTTCTGCGCTTGCCATCTCTTTTATATTGAATCCAGCGATATGACGAGAACAAATTGAGTAAGTATCTATTTTTCTTTATTGCTCTATGGGTGTTGAGTCAACTTCTTGTCCTTGTTCAAGAGCTGGATCTGATTCTAATGGCGCACTTTGGTCGACTGGCAAATCTTGTTCTATTCCATCTAAAGGATCACTACCTTCTTCTAAAACTGGCGTAGTAGATTCTGGTGTAGGTTCACCTTCTTGATTGGCTTGTTCTGTTGCTGGCGCTTGTGAACTTACTTGTTGCTCTTGTTTTTGCGAAATTACTTCTAAAGTAGATGGTTGCGGTAAAGGATCGACTTGAATTTGTGCCGGCTGATTTGGACTTGCATTTATGATAGCTTGGTTTGCTTGTTTGATTGTTTCTAAGCTATTGCCATCGGCTTTGGCCATATAGAGCATTTCGGTTAGGGTTGGTGAGTATTGCGTTGTTGTTTGACTTTGTAGCCATGTGTAGTGGGCTTCCATCTTCATTGGGAAAATCAAAAATGTTTTGATTAATTGGGCTAATTGATTTGGATTCAGTGAAGTGGAAATAGCTTGTTGTAACAGCTCAAGAATTGGAGCGAGATCTTTTGTATGCGGCATTTCTTGTGCTTGCAAAATCGTTTTTAAAACCCGCAAAATCGTCAGTTCTTGATTCATGTCATCTGGTGCAAGGTCTTGGACATTGCCGATGAGTTGTTTCATTTGATAAATGTTGTAGCGTTCACCTTGGCCATGTTGAATGTCGACATAGGAATCGACTTCATTGGCTTGTTGATAGAGCAGCGATGGATCAAGATCGAACAATTCAATCAGTTTTGAAAAATCAATACGCACTGTAAAGTCAATTGGAATATCTAGTGTTTCTTCTAGACTTTGTTTGAGTGCTTCAATGGAGTTGTAGCTAACAAGCGAAAGTCTTTCTTCACTCACCCCTTGAGGGCAAGCGTTTTGTTCTTGGCATTTACTGGCAACCGCAAGCGTTCGTGGAACGAATGTCGTTAGTACTTGTTTTGTTTGTGGATGAATCGTCACTAATAAGTTGAAGTTAGAACGATAAGCACGTTGACTTAAAGGATCATTAGAACCACTAATCAATATTGTATAAGGTTCAACTTCTAAGTCTTTACTCGTTGTTGTTGGCGCATTTTTGGTTTGTGCTGGCAAGGTCAACGAAAATACTTTCGTCAATGATGGGGTTTGACTAGCACTTGGTGTAAAGTCATCAATAAAACGAACATCGGCTTCATTGAGAATGACCGCTCTGACAGCTAAGCCTTTGGCACCTTTAGAGAGTTGTTGTAAAGACGAATAACTTTTCGTTTGAACGTGAATACCTTGATCAGCCAAATTGGTCAGTACCGCATGAATGCCTTCGTCATCTCTTTGCGCCATAATCCCGATCGTTTCTCCATCTAGTGCCGCTAATGAAGAAATTGGAATATGGGCAGGAACATAAATGCCCATTGTTCGACCGCTATTTTGTTGGATATCGCTCATTTGGGCAATGGAATTCGAAATCAAATTGAGCTCATTTTGCAGACCTAAAGATTGGGTTACGACTAAAACACAAAGAAGGACAGCTCCAATATTACCGATCTTTTTGGGGACATAGTAAAAGCCGAATATGGCCATAAAGATGACAATCATCCCTAGTCCCAGGATCATTCCTGCAAAGGAGAGTTTAAAGAAATGCAACGCATGGATTTTCCAAAGTAAAAAGAAAATCGAGAACATCGCACCGAATACAAAATATGTTTGCCATTGATGCAATAAGTGGCTGATCTTGTGTTGGTGTACATGGCGCTTACCTTGCGTTTTGGATTGGACTTGGCTTTTTTCAAATTGATCTTGCGCTGAGCTATTTTCTTCTATTGCTTCTTCAATCAAGCTCGTATCGAGCTGATCCTTCTCATCTTTTAGATGTTTTAAAGATTTACTTTTCTTTTTGGGAATCTGATTTAGATTTTGATGATGAAAAGAAACGTGTTCTGCTGGATCTATTTCACTCACTTGATTTTGAATAAGTTCAAAACGATGACGAGTCTGCAAATCAAGCTCTTCTTCTTGATTAGGGTTTAGATTACGATCTTCTTTCTTCTCTACTGGTTCAATCTCTCTTTCTTTTTC
>Garnier_p1__coassemble_3826_pt1 | contig 5756 bp, 7 predicted proteins | sample Garnier_p1__metabat2_low_PE_017 | metagenome-assembled genome bin Garnier_p1
GTTTTTAATCTCTAGACAAAATCATTACGATTGATCATATTTTTTCAATTCACATGATCAATAAACAATATGATGTGATTTTTAGTTTTTCTCACTTCAAATTTGTTTTTCACCTACTCATCTCTTTTCCATCTTTCTTTTCTTTTGACAAAATAAAAAGTCTTCTCACTACACGTAATAAATCGTGTAATAGAGAAGACTGTAAAATTTTCGATCTTTTATTTAGAGAAACAAGCCAACAATTACTGTTGAAGCACTAGACATCCATCCAATTAAGGTGCTGCGCATCAGTGAAAGTGGATAAGATAAAAGACCACTGAAGATTAAAATAAAAATCGCAAAAGTTACCCATTGTGGTGGATTATTCACTCTATAGTAATCACGATCAGGTAAGAAAGCCCAGAAGATCCGTGAACCATCTAGTGGTGGAATTGGAAGTAAGTTAAAAATCCCAAATCCGGCAGAAACCACTGCTGTATTCGAGAGTAAGGATAAAATAAATGATCCGATCGTTGAATACGCAAAACTTCCCGATATGCTCGCAATTAAAGTAAAGAGAAAAACGCAAACAAAGGACAGAACAAAGTTTGCGATCGGACCTGCAAATGCCGTCCAAACCATACCAGATTTTGGGTCTTTGTAGTTATAAGGATTAATTGGAACTGGTTTTGCCCAACCAAAGCCGAAGAACATTAAACAAATAATGCCCAGCCAATCAATATGGGCGAGTGGATTTAATGAAATTCGTCCTCTTGCTTTTGCGGTTGAATCGCCTAGAAAATAAGCTGCCAAACCATGAGCCATTTCATGGATGGACATCGCTAAAACGACTGCGACAAGTTGGATGACAAGCATTTCAAAATTCAGTCGATACATACGTTCTCCCTTCATCATTATCTTTGAATCATTTAAAATTTGATTTTTTCTGTTTGAAAATGAATTCGATAGTATCAATTATAGCGAACTCTTCTTGCACACCACGTCAAAAATGCTCATTCTTCTTATTCATATTGAGAATGAACAATAATTTTTACATTCTGACAAAAAGAAACCTTCTGCTTATTGGATTTAAACAGAAGGTTATTCTCATTTCAAATTAAACGTTGAAACGGAAATGCATTACATCGCCATCTTGAACGACGTATTCTTTTCCTTCCAAACGCATTTTTCCTGCTTCTTTTACAGCTTGTTCTGTTTCTAAACGATCGATATCGTCAAACGCATACACTTCAGCACGAATAAATCCGCGTTTAAAATCAGTATGGATTACACCCGCACAATCAGGAGCTTTCATGCCGCGTTTAAATGTCCATGCACGACATTCATCCGTTCCTGCAGTTAAAAATGTGCATAAATCCAAAGCGGTATAGGCGGTTTGAATCAGATGGTCTAAACCAGATTGTGGAAGACCCAAATCTTCTAAGAACACTTCTTTTTCTTCTGGTTCTAATCCTGATAATTCTTCTTCTAAACGCGCACAGATTGGCACGATTTGTGCGCCTTCTTTTTGAGCAAATTCGCTTAACTGTTGGAAATATTTATTTTCTTCTGGCGCCGCAAAGCCTTCGTCATCCATGTTTGCTACATAGATCACAGGTTTCATCGTTAACAAGTTGTATTGTTGAATCATAGCTCGTTCATCTTCGTTATATTCTAATGAACGGGCTGGGTTGCCTGCTTCTAAATGTGGTTTTAAGCGAGACAATAAAGCCATTTCTGTTTTTGCTGCTTTATCGCCACTTGTTGCTTTACGTTCTACTTTAGAAATACGATTGTCGACTGTTTGTAAATCAGCCAAAATCAATTCCAAATTAATTGTTTCCGCATCACGAATCGGATCGACAGAGTTTTCAACGTGTGTAATATTGGCATCATCAAAGCAACGTACAACGTGGCAGATCGCATCTGTTGTTCGGATGTTTCCTAAAAATTGGTTTCCTAAGCCTTCCCCTTTAGATGCCCCTTTAACCAATCCGGCAATATCTGTGAATTCAAATGTTGTATAGATTGTTTTCTTTGGGTTAAAGAGCTCTGTAAGACGTTTAATTCGAGCATCTGGTACTTCTACGACTCCGACGTTTGGCTGAATCGTCGCAAATGGGTAGTTTGCGGCTTCAGCTTGTGAATTGGTAATCGCATTAAATAATGTCGATTTTCCGACGTTTGGTAAACCTACAATTCCTGCGGTTAATGACATGTCTAAAACTTCCTTTCTTTTTGAAAACTAACAAATATGTTTTCTCTTTATTTTGTGATGGACTTATTCAGGAACAGATCCATCGGCTTTTCGTACAATTTTTTTAATTCGTTTATCGAATTTAGAGCGCGGCATTAAAACGCTGCTTTGGCATCCTAAACACTTCACGCGAATGTCTGCGCCCATGCGAATAATCTTCCATTCTTTAGAAAGATGGCACGCATGTTCTTTTTTCATTTCGATAATATCGCCTAAATCATAATTTAAATCACTCATGCGATTCCCTCATGTTTTTTCCAAGCTTCAATTGTGTTATCCAAAAGCATGCAAACTGTCATTGGTCCAACTCCTTTTGGTACAGGTGTAATGATACTTGCCAAAGGTTCGACCGAATCGAAATCGACATCTCCTTTTAGTTTACCCTCCACGCGGTTGATGCCGACATCAATCACGACTGCTCCCGGGTGAACATAATCTGCTGTTACAAATCCAGCTTTGCCAATCGCAGCAATAAGGATATCTGCTTCTTTGCAGATTTCTTTGGCATTGACAGTTTTTGAATGAACAACAGTAACTGTCGCATTTTTTTGTTGTAAGAGCAATGCTAATGGTTTGCCCACTAAGCTTGAACGCCCCATTACCACCGCTTTTTTGCCGGTCAAATCATCGTATCCGGCTTCTTTTAAAATGGCCATTACCCCTTTTGCCGTACAAGGCAAAAATCCTGGGCGATCTAACAACAATGCGCCCGCATTCATTGGGTGTAAGCCATCGACATCTTTATCTGGAGAAACGGCAAGTAATGCGCGTTGTTCATTCAGTCCTTCAGGCAAAGGCAATTGCACGAGAATTCCATCGACATTGGGATTTTCGTTTTCTTCTTGAATCACTTTTTCTAGTTCTTCTTGACTAATATCGCCAGCAAGACGAATTGTGCGATTTTCCAGACCAATTTTATGGCATGCATTTGCTTTGGATTTGACATAAGACTGACTGGCTGGGTTATCCCCGACTAAAATGACGGAAAGGCAAGGGATTCTCTGATTTGAAGCTTTAATTTGCTCAATCGTTTCCTTCATGCCTTCATGAAGTTTTGCTGCTAATTCACTTCCATAAAGAATCATAAACATTTTCCTCTTTGTATTTATTAAAACTAATTGTCCTGTAATTTACCAATTAGAGTTCATCACTATCTAAAATAATCGTTACCGGACCATCGTTTAATAAATCAATCTTCATGTCCGCTTGGAAAATTCCTTTTTCGACATGAATTTCTTTTTCTAACAAATCATTGAACTGATCATAGAGCTTTGAAGCCGTTTCGGCATTTGCGGCAAGTCCATAACTTGGCCGATTGCCTTTTTTACAATTCGCATAAAGTGTGAATTGTGAAATCGATAAAACAGTTCCTTCAACATCAAGAACGGATCGATTCATAACACCTTGCTCATCATCAAAGATCCGCAGATTGACAATTTTACGAATCACTTTTTGCATCACGGCTTGATCATCTTCCGGTTTAAATCCAACAAATAAGCATAAGCCATTTTCGATTGCACCGGTAATTTTCCCATCTACTGTGCAACTTGCGTGTTTGACACGTTGTACGACAACTCGCATAACTTCCCTTTCTATTTTTATTCTACCGATTTTCAAATTCTGAAAATCTTCGTTCTTTTTTATTCTGTAGACATGACGAAACACGTCGTCTTTTCAAGTTAACCTATCTATTATAGCGATTTATGTTGGTGAACAAATCAATTTTTATTTTTCTGAAATGATCTCTGCAAATAAAGCGTTTTAAAGTTCGTCTTCCGATTCTAAAAGACAAATGCTCGTTGCGCACATTCCTTCCTGGCGTCCAATAAAGCCCATTTTTTCGCCTCGGGTTGCTTTAATGGAAACTTGATCAATGGAGCAACAAAGACAATCGGCAATGTTTTGTCTCATCTGCAAAATATAGGGAGCGAGCTTTGGTTTTTCCGCTAATACCGTCGCATCGATATTTCCAATACGATAATGACAATCTTTCATTTTACGATAAATATTTTCCAGCAAAATCATCGAATTAATTCCTTTATATGCTGGATCCGTATCTGGAAAATGTTTTCCTAAATCTCCTAATGCCAAAGCGCCTAAAATGCTCTCCCCAATTGCATGAACAAGAACATCCGCATCAGAATGCCCCACTAAACCTTTTGGTGCATCAATTTTGACTCCGCCTAAAATAAGAGGTCGTGATTTATCTAATTGGTGAATATCGACAGCTTGTCCAATTCGAAATTTCATTGATATCTCCCTTCCAAAAAAATGCGCCGCAAAACGGCGCATTCATTTTTCGTTGAATTCATATTCCAGTTCTCTAGCGATCAACTTGGATATAAGTATAGTCTTCGCAACCTAGGATTTTATCGCTTGCGATAACAGTTTGAGCTACACCATCGATTGTATAGTTCCCATGAACGGCTTGACCATTTCCAATATAAATGGCGATATGATCTTTACCATTTCCACCTTGATTGTAATAGATTAAGTTTCCTGCTTGTGGATTATCCGTCGCAAATCCAAATGCAGATTCATATTGATTTGGCCATAAGCATTGCGCATCTTGTACTCCAGCATTGGACATTGCCATTTGGACTACTTCTGTACATTGCAAGCCATCTGTTACACCGACTAATTTCATTGCTTCTTGGGCAATGCGATCATTCAATTCTTGGTATGGGTTTGCACTTGGTACTCCTGGCCCTGGTTGTTCTGGTGTTGGTGCCATTGGCACTTCTGGAACAACTGGTTCTGCTGGCGCTTCTGGAGCGGGTTGTTCTGGAGTTGAAGGGACTTCTTGGGCAATTGGTGCTTGCGAATCACTTGGCAACTCAGAGAATGGAGCATCAACAACTGCATGATCATCAACTGTCAAATTTTCTTCTGGGACAATTGGTTGTTGTTGATTTTCATCTAATAGAACCTCAGGCGTTTCAGGTTGTGCAGGGACTTCTGGTTGAACGGTTTGTTGTACTGGTACTTCTACAGGTGCTGGTGCTGGTGCATTGACTACAGGTTCAACGTAGTTTGTAACGATTTGATTTTCGTCTGCTACTTGGATTGGTTCTGCTGGCGCCTGGACTGGTGCTTCAACAGTTTCGACTGGTGTTTCTACTGTAGCAACCGTTTCAAATTCCATAGAACTTGATTCATTAACTACTTCAAAATCAGACTGTTCACGCACGTCTTCATCAAAAGCCATTCCAGTAATTACACGAGGTAATTTTTGATCTGTCTGATCAATATAATGTTTTGTTTCCACTTCTTGGTTTGTAGAAGTTGGATCCAAAATTTGAATTGCAGATGCAACGAGGTCGGCACCTTCTTGTGAAGTTGTCATTGTATATACAGAAAAACCAGCCGCAACCGCAGATGCAGTCGTTAAAGCAACAGCAATTTTATTCCCGTCTTTTTCTAAAAAGTTCATAATTCGTTTCCTTTTTTCATCTTAAAGCTACTTTTCAACAAGAAAATTAGCCGGTCTATCAAAAAGCATTTTTCAAACCACCTAGAT
>Garnier_p1__coassemble_5764_pt1 | contig 3891 bp, 1 predicted proteins | sample Garnier_p1__metabat2_low_PE_017 | metagenome-assembled genome bin Garnier_p1
TTCCACTACTAACCGATTATCTTTGCGAATCTGGTTTATTACAATATGACAAGCAGAAGACCCCACACTCATATCCATCCAATGGTCGGTACTCGCCTTTCTTTTACCAAACTCTCCTGCGAATGCCTGGTTTTGAAATGCATAATCGTTGAAAGCAACCCAATAATCATATCGTGCTTGTAACGTGGGAGAATTACTGGTGTTGCGCTTAATTTCCTTTACCCAATCATTTGGCTTTTCCACCACTTCAAATTTAACAGCAATGTCCGAGTTGCCAATTTGATATAGTTTGATTTCAACCAAAAAGAAGGCAATATTTTCATCTGTATGATTATTTAGCCATTCAATAGCAGAGCGATGTTCTTCCCTTGCTCTTTTTACTACCCAAATCACAATATCGGCAGATTTACCTGATGCATATGTAATCAATTTACCAAGGTGATCGTGATTAGTATCTTCAAGTTGATTCTCAATGATAATTTTTCGATCTGTGCCTGTTTCAGTTGCATAAATGTCAACATTGAAATTCCCAACACTTGACTCAGTTTCATCAAGAGTAATTTCCAAATCCACAGCATCGGCGAGGAGCGCAAGATTATCTTCTTGTGCAAGCCAAGGAGTAAAATCTAACGCTTCATGTTTCCATACTCTTCTTAAATCTTTAATTTCTTTCAGTCTTCCTAACTGCATCGATGCTATTCCTCCTTAACATATAATTAGCGATCAAATCATCATTTATGAAATCGCCAGATAGTGAAAATAGACCTTTTCGTTTAATTCAGTGGACTCTCTTTTGAGGTTAGATATCCTTTTTTAAAGTAATAAGATTCGATTCGATATTCTAAACAATTGAGTATATGTTCGATAAAGAGTGAATCATCTAGCCAGGGATCGAGATGATCAGAAAGTTCTAAGACACCGTTAGCCGATTTTTTGAAAAACTCTGATTCGCTTTTCAAAAGAAATTTAACTGGTTGATCTTTAATCTTCGCTAAGTGTTGGGCATCAGTAATGTCTTTAAAATCTAGATAGGTCATGTTGGTTTGATTTTTCTTCGCTAAATCTCGCCAGTTTTCTCTTAGATCAAAAAACTCTTTCCATACTTCTAACACTTGTTTTTCGGTAATAGTTTTTCGTATGTGTTTACCTAATGGTTCAATAAAGCTCATTAATACGGGCATTTTATAAACCTTAGTCATACTCGTTTGTTGCAGACAAATCAAAAACTTTCCAGCAACAGAATTTTGGAGTCTTTCTTCTTCTGGAGTTAGTACTTGAAGTGTCTTTAAAAAGCGCAAATAATCGCGAAATGGATTGATTTTTGAATTGGCGAGTACTTTGTGCAATAAATCATCATCTAGATTTTCAAACAATTCTTTTTGTGTAGGGCGATGTCCAAGTAAATCTTGAATTCGTCCAAACTCTTCTTGAAGCCACTGAGTATCAGATTTCATAAGATTATGATTTTCTTCAAATAGATCAATGAGTTCGAGATCAAAATCCATGAAACAATTATCAGGAAGAATCGGATTTTGAATTGTTTTTAAACACACTTGTCTAGAGGTGATATTCGCTAATAAAGCAGGAGCCATTGCTGCTTTATCGTAGTTGCCAATAAAATCAAGGACGGTCAAATACTGTTTATTGGGGGCTAATCTTAATCCTCTTCCCAGTTGTTGAAGAAAAATAGTTGGGGATTCTGTTGGGCGAAGGAAAAGAACAAGATCAATTGTATTGACATCTAAACCTTCATTAAACAAGTCTACTGTAAATATGATTTGCAGGTTTTCTTGGCGAAGTTCATCTAGTGCTTTTTGTCTGGTCATCGTATATTGATCATCTTTACTACCTGAATATACTGCAGCTGCTAATATTCCATTTTCATTAAAGAAGCGAGACATCTGTAGAGCATGGTTTTTACTTGCGCAAAATCCGATTGCTTGTTTAGAAGGATATTTTCGATAGTGTTTGAGGATGTTTTGATTTCTTTCAATATTCAATGAATAAGCTTCTTCTAAATCTTGAATATTCAATCTTCCATTGGACTTACGCATTATTGAATAGTCCACTTTATCGTATATGGCATAGTAGCGAAATGGGACAAGGAGTCCGCGATTAATGGCTGATTGTAAGTTAATGGAATAAGGCACATTAAAGTCACAAAGTGCATAGACAGATCGGCCATCCATTCTTTGTGGAGTTGCGGTTAATCCTAAAAGAAACTTTGGTTTGAAGTAATTTAAAATTTTAGAATAAGAGTGCGCAGCCGCATGATGAAACTCATCAATGATGATGTAATCAAACGTATCTGGAGCAAGGGCATCTTCTTGTAAGATATTGTCTGAACAAAGCGTTGCCACGGATGCGAAAGTTAGATCTTGATCCATATCTTTATGATCGCCATCAATAAAGCCCAAAGATTGATCTGGTCTTACATGATAAAAGCTTCTTGCAGCTTGTTCTAATATTTCTTTACGGTGTGCGACAAAAAGAACCTTTTGAAATTCAAGAGAATCAAATGCAGCAAGATATGTTTTTCCAACACCGGTTGCCGCTTGTATCATTGCTTTTTTGTTTCCGTTTTCTCTCGTTTTCTTTAATGCATATAATGCTTCAATCTGTACACCATGGGGCTTCACAGTATCTAATGAATGATTAACAAGTTCTTGATCATTTAACCGATCATCAAATTCAATTTGGCGAACAATAGGTGGCTTTTTCCAAGATTGGCAATACGTATTGAGGAGTTCTTCATCGAGGATTCGACTTTGTTCAAAGAGTTCTTCAAATTCTTCACAAATCTGATTAAGGTTCATTGAATCCGTTTGTGAATCGACTCTATAATTCCATTCCACTCCACTCGTTAAAGCACTTGCAGATAAATTACTACTACCGATATAAGCATGACATCCATTTTCGTCATGGAAGATATAGCACTTCGGATGAAAAGAGCGACGTAAATTCACATCCATGCGCAATTCTGCATGTGGTCCGAGTTCGTTTTTTAATAAGACTAGAGCAGATGGTTCAGTAATACTCATATAAGCTCCACAAAGAATACGAATGGGGACTTGTCTGTTCATCGCATCTCGAAGATCTTCTAAAAGTAAACGAACTCCTGACTCCATTAAAAATGAAACAACCAAATCAATTTGTTTGGCATGAGCAATACTTTGTTTCATAGGATGAATGAGTTTGTTGCTTTCTTTTTCTCCCCCACTCCAAAACCGCTTATTGACTCGTTCTGGATAAGTTAAGATTTTGTTTGTTTCTGGACGATGATATTCAGCCATTTTTGCTCCATTCTTCCTGGTCGGACATCTGAAGAAATCCAGGATTCTATACATTTAAGTTCTGGAAATTGTTCTAATAATTCATTCATTGAACTTTCGGTAAAATCAGTAAAGTATCTTCCGTTTCGATAGCCTTCAAATGATCCATATTTAAAAGAGGAATAAAAGATTCCCTCTTCTTTCAATGATTCAATGATTTTTGAAAACACCTTCGGCAATTCATTTTTCGGCAGATGAAGAAGACTCGCACATGCCCATACTCCATCGTATTTGTTCTGATCATCCAGTTGTTCAAAACGGATATTGCGAACAGATAATCCTGTTTTAGATTGAGCGATTTCACACATCTTTTTTGATCCATCAATTGCTTCTACATCAAATCCTGCATTCAAAAAAGCATGAGAGTCTCTTCCTGAACCACATCCGAAATCTAGAATTTTTGCCTGTTGAGGAAGTTTTGAGATAAACCTTAGTTGCATTTGTGAGAAGTTCACGTGATCGACATCTTGCGCAAATAAATCCCCATTTTTTTCATAGTAATCTAACGTTGTTGTTTGGACTTGATCCGATTGATCATTCACTATTATTTCCTTAGAGA
>Garnier_p1__coassemble_8284_pt1 | contig 2780 bp, 1 predicted proteins | sample Garnier_p1__metabat2_low_PE_017 | metagenome-assembled genome bin Garnier_p1
ACTGTAGAAAAAGTAGTTTGGAACAAAGAAAACTTCGGTGATTTAGTTACTGTAGTAAATCAAAAGGATACTTTTGTAGGACTTCCTGCAGGGGTTACTTTAAAAGAAAATGAAGAAGTCAAAACTGCTGACTTAGTAAAAGTTACAGAAATCAACTTACAACAATACTTTGAAGGCGAAGTTAAAGGGTTAGAATACTTCCCTAATCTTGAAACATTTGATGATACAGCAGTAGCTTCCACTACAAAAGTAACAAACAGAGCATTAGATTTCTCTGCAAACACAAAATTAACTACATTAAGAGTAAACAATGCAACAGGTGTGGCAAAAGTTGTTTTACCAGAAGCATATGTGGATGAAAGCAAAGACGAAACATATAAATTGACATCTTTGAATTTACAAAATACAAAACTGACAACATTAGATTTATCTAAATATGATCTGTTAAAAAAATGTTAATGTTTCCAACAACAAAACTTTAAAAGGAATCACTGTAGTTAAAGGTGCAACACTTCTTAAATCACATGAATATAAATACTTCAACGTTTCTGGTAACGCATTAGAAGAAATTGATCTTGAAAACTGCAAATTTACTGAAAAACTTGTATTAGACGATAACCGTCTTGGTGTGATTGATTTAAGAAAAACAACAATTGATTCTAAAGCAGAATTCTCCGCAAAAGATCAAAAATTCTATGTTTCTGAAGATTTAGCAAAAATCGACTTAAACGATACTTTCGAAAACATTGACACAGACGATTTTAATGTAACAACTAGCACAAATGGCGTTAAATATGATGAAGACACAGGCGTATTAGAACTTGGAGATGCATCTGAAATCCAATACACATACACAACTAAAGATAACGGCAAAACAAAACGCGAACTTAATGTTACAGTCATTGCAGCTAATCCAATGAACCGTTTGTACAACCCTAACTCTGGTGAACACTTCTACACAGCTGACTTAAACGAAAAAGAAGCTTTAGTAAAACTTGGATGGAGCGATGAAGGCTTCGGATGGGTAGCAGAAAAAGAAGGTACTGGAGCTCCAGTATATCGTTTATACAATCCAAATGCCGGTGACCACCATTACACAACAGATGTTTATGAAAAAGACACTCTTGTAGCTTGTGGTTGGAAAGACGAAGGTAAAGGATGGTATTCTCCAACTGCTGGTGACACTGTAGTGGTTTACCGTCAATACAATCCAAACGCTAACGGAGCTGGTTCCCATAACTACACTACAGATAAAGCAGAAAACGACTACTTAGTATCTGTAGGATGGGTAGCTGAAGGAACTGGTTGGAACGGTCTTCGCTAGTCTGATTTAAAAACAAAGAATCGAATCGATCAACGAATCGAAATCAGCCAAGAAGCGGGTTGTCGCTCCAGAACAAGGAGAGGGAAGCTCGCAATTTTTTAATTTATGACAAGAGTAAAGAAGAAATAGATTATATTAGCTAAATTGGAAAATGAATTAATTCCTCAGTGGTGCACTTATACTTGAGATTGGATTTTAACGATCAGAATTTTTTCTTAGGTCACTAATTCGGCGTGTATAGAGGTGTGTATAGATATTAAATGATCTTAATGTTCTGCTATTCGGAATGTTTTATTTATAAGATTTTCGACGTTGAGACTAAGTGATATAATTTGACTGAACTAAAAAGTGGTGGAAAACCACAAAAAAAGAGAGGACGGCCATCCTCTCTTTTTTAGTACTACCACCAAAGTGGCTAGGTTACTTCTTTGTCTCTTTAATGATCAAATAAAGTATGACCATTGTGATAATCACATTGATGACGATGTTAATAATTGGTGCTTTTGTCAGTGGATAAAAGAATCAAATACGTGTTCGTAGTAAAAGTGTTTGCCTCATTAAAGCCGATGGATTAGAATCTAAGCAATGACAAAAAGAATATGTCTTTTCGCGGAAACGTAAACTCTATGGGTCCGCGTTTTTCTTTGTCCTTTTTATCTTGATCATTCTATATAAGCTTACGAAGTGACCTAAAACAATTAGAGTACAAAATGTCTAAGAAGGAACATTGAGAACAAATAGTTTTTTGCAGCTTTAGCTTCTGCAATTCTGACTTTCACTGCGTCTGGTTCTATCGCTGTCCTTGCTATGATTTTGTTATTGAGATTATTTCGTTTTTCTTGGTTTCAAAATTCTGTTTTTCAAAGAATATCTTTTCAAATTACTTATTACACGCAAATCCCCATTCGTTAATTTAAGGTGTGGTGAATTATTTCTTGTTATCACTTTATCTAAAGCAAAAATGTCTGTTTGTATTTTTGCGTTTAAACGAAAAAGCCCAGAGTGTTTGACTCTGAGCAAAAATTGATTTTTTTCTTTTTGTTTTGCGGTTTATTTTGTTTGATTGATTTGTATATTTGTTGCGATTATCGTTCTATTTTTCTAATGCGTACCAAGCAATGTCTTCGGCTCTCCATCCTAAAGAAACGAGTGTGTCATTTTCATGTTTATCGGTCGTATAGTTATGGGCTCCAGAGATCGCATTTGGATTATATTGGCGATAGAGTGGGATACTTTTAAATTCATCACTGTAGAAGCTGATTTGTTCATATTTCCAACCAAGAGTTTGTAGGGTATTGCGCTCATTCACATTCGTTGTGTAATGGTGATCTCCGGCATTGGGATTATAGAGGCGATAAACCGGCTGCATGGATAATTCGGGAGCTTGCCAGCCAATTCCTTCATATCTCCATCCCACTTGAACTAAATGATTCTTTTCTTGCACACTAGTTGTATA
>Garnier_p1__coassemble_8737_pt1 | contig 2656 bp, 1 predicted proteins | sample Garnier_p1__metabat2_low_PE_017 | metagenome-assembled genome bin Garnier_p1
AAAAAGAATTGAAAAAAGTTGTTGTGGCGTATAACTACAATCTGAAAAAAGCCACTGTAGCAAAAGGAACCAAATCAACTCCTTATGCTTATGACGTATTGAACATCTCTCAAAACTCTTTAGAAGAAATTGATCTTGCAAACGTCCAAGTAAACACTGTGTTTGCATTAAACGATAACCGTCTTGGTGCACTTGATTTAAGCAAAACAACACTTCCAAAAACTTGTACAACAATTGCTTTAAATGATCAAAAATTATATGTTTCTGAAGATTTAGCAACAATTAATGTTAAAGATACATTCGAAAATGTAGATACACGTGATTTTGCAGGAACAGGCTATAACGATAGAACTGGTGTATTAGATCTTGAAAAAAATAATGAAACTGGATATACATACACAGCTTACGATAAAGACGATAATAAACGTCCATTTACTGTTGATATCGAAATGGCAAACCCAATGAACCGTGTGTACAACCCTAACTCCGGTGAACACTTCTACACAGCTGACATCAAAGAAAAAGAAGCATTAGTTTCACTTGGATGGCAAGATGAAGGCTTTGGATGGGTAGCTCCTGAAAATCCAGTTACTGACACAGATACTAATGCGGTATTCCGTTTGTATAATCCAAACGCTGGTGATCACCATTACACTACTAAAGCAGAAGAAAGAGATGTTCTTGTTGCTTATGGATGGAAAGATGAAGGTAAAGGATGGTACTCTGCAACTACAGCAGACAAAGTAGATGTTTACCGTCAATACAATCCATACGCAAACGGTGCAGGATCTCACAACTACACAACAGACAAAGCTGAAAACGACTACCTTGTATCCCTTGGATGGATTTACGAAGGAACTGGTTGGTACGGTCTTCGCTAGTCTGATTTAAAAACAAAGAATCGAATCGATCAACGAATCGAAATCAGCCAAGAAGCGGGTTGTCGCTCCAGAACAAGGAGCGGGAAGCTCGCATTTTTTTATTTATGATGAAATCTGCAAAACTAGAGAAGGAGACTAATCCATTAAGGCTTATTGGATAGAAGAGTTAATGATGGACGGAAAAAAGATCGAAGTGTCAAAACGCTAAGAAGGAACATTATGAACAAAAAGTTTTTTGCAGCTTTAGCTTCTGCAACTATGGCTTTCACTGCGTCTGGTTCTATCGCTGTCTTTGCCGATGATTTTGTTGAAGAAAACACTCCATCTGTTGAACCAGGAGATTTAATTCCAGTATCAAAAAAAGTAGTTTGGAACGAAGAAAACTTCGGCGGTTTAGTAAAAAGAGGTAGTAAAGTTGTAACATTTACAGGAGTTGGAATTGATCTCGATCAATACGTTGATAAAGAAGTCAGCACAGCAGAATTAGCAAAAATCACAAAAATCACATTAACATCTGATTTTAACGGCGAAGTAAAAGGTTTAAAATACTTCACTGGATTAACAACATTTGATGATTCAAATGCAACTGCAATTACAAACAAAGCATTAGATTTCTCTGCAAACACAGTTTTAACAAGCATTACAGTAAAAAACGCAAAAGAATTAGCTGAAATCACACTTCCTGAAGCAGATGCTGATGAAAACTATCATTTAGGAACTTTAGATTTAGAAAATACAGAATTAACAGATTTAGATCTTTCTAAACAAGAAGTATTAAAAGATTTGACTGTTAAAAACTCTAAATTAGGTAAATTAGATCTTTCTGCTCTTGCATTGGATAACGCTACAGTAACTGATAACTACAACTTAGCAGAAGTTGCTTTGAATAATGGAAGAAAAGGTAACCCTAAAAAATTAACAACTTTAAATCTTGCGGGTAACGCATTAGAAACTGTAAATTTAGATTATATCGAAGTTGGTACTTTGAATCTTTCTAATAACCATATTGGTGCATTAGACTTAAGCAATACAAAAGCAACTACTTCTGACTTAAGAAATCAAACGTTCTACGTTTCTGAACAAGCTAAAAACGTAAACTTAAAAGAAGCAATTTCAGGACTGAAAGCCACTAAAGTTGATGCAGAGAATTATGATGAAGAAACAGGTGTGTTAACTTTAAATGGAAAAACAGGTACTTATTCATACAACACTGGATTAAATAACGCTAAAGATACTACTGATGATTTAACAGTTACTCTTACTGCAGCTAACCCAATGAACCGTTTATACAACCCTAACTCTGGTGAACACTTCTATACAGCTAACATTAAAGAAAAAGAAGCTTTAGTAGCACTTGGATGGCAAGATGAAGGTTATGGATGGGTAGCTCCTTCTACAGATTCAAATGATGATAAAAAAGGAAATCCTGTATTCCGTTTATACAATCCAAACGCTGGTGATCACCACTACACTATGGAAGCAAATGAAGTAAAAACTCTTGTAGCATATGGATGGAAAGATGAAGGTACTGGTTGGTATTCTGCTTCTAATGATGCCGACAAAGTTACTGTATATCGTCAATACAATCCATACGCAAACGGCGCTGGATCTCATAACTACACTACAAACAAAGCAGAAAATGACTACCTTGTATCCCTTGGATGGGTTTACGAAGGCGCTGCTTGGACAGCTCTTAAGTAGTCTGATTTAAAAACAAAGAATTGAATCGATCAACGAATCGAAATAAGCCAAGAAGCGGGTTGTCGCTCCAGAAC